>Ga0207679_10000045_pt1 | contig 121851 bp, 95 predicted proteins | sample KBSC73metaG_FD_184320 | JGI IMG/M metagenome (GOLD analysis project Ga0207679, IMG submission 184320) | Corn rhizosphere microbial communities from Kellogg Biological Station, Michigan, USA - KBS C7-3 metaG (SPAdes) (version 2) | ecosystem: Host-associated > Plants > Roots > Rhizosphere > Soil...
CCCGCGCGCAACACCCGATCCATCCCCAGCAACGACGGTAAATCAGCGGCGTGGCTCACCGAATCCAGCGCGCGCGAATACCAGGCCCCCAGTTGCTGGCGATACGTCACCAGGCTCTGATGGAAGCCATCCAGCTCATGTTCGATATGGGCAATGTGGGAAGCGTTGGTCATCCGTGACGTCTCGGCAGAAGGCAAGGCGTCGGAGTCTGCCGCAGCGAAAAGCGGCTGGATGAACGGTTTTGAAAATCAGAAAGGGCTCACCACAGTCAGGAAAAAGACGCGAAAGACCTACCCAAAGGGCTACACAAAAAAGCGATCCAACCGATTGCAGTACACCACTCAAATAAAAACTGCTCTCATCCTTGCCCGATTTTCCTGCGTGCCCGTCATGGTTAATAGAACCTCCATTACGCAGGATTTCCCATGTCGCGCCTTGCTCGTCCCTTGCACCCACTGGCCCTGTCCGTGGCGATTGCCTTTGCCGCCGTGCCGCTGCTGATCGTGCCGTCCGCCTTCGCTGAAGAAAGCCGCAGCGCCTTTCGCCGTTTCCAGATTCCGGCCGGCGAATTGAGCCAGGCACTCAATAGCCTGGCCGAACAGGCGGGCCTGGTGCTGGCTTTCGATGCAAGCCTGGCCCGTGGCAAACGCAGCAATGGCTTGAGCGGGCAATACGACACTGAGGTAGCGCTGAATCATGTGCTCGCCGGTAGCGGCTTGCAGGCGCTGAAGATCTCCGCCGACCGCTACCGTCTGGAAGCTATCCCGGATAACGGCGGGGCCATGGAGTTACAGGCCACGACCATCAGCGCGGCCGACCGGGCCGACAGTCCGACCGGGCCGGTGGCCGGCTACGTGGCCACGCGCAGCCTGTCAGGAACCAAGACCGACACCGCAGTGATTGAAACCCCGCAGTCGATTTCTATCGTCACTAAAGACCAGATGCGCGCGCAGAACGCCGAGAGCCTTAACCAGATCCTGCGCTACAGCGCCGCTGTCGTTCCGGAAACCCGTGGCGCCACGGCCTCGCGATTGGACCAACTGACCATCCGTGGTTTCGCCCCATCCACCTACCTCGATGGCCTGCGCGTGCCTTCCAGCCGTGACGCCTTGCCGCAAAAGGATGCTTTCGACCTGGAGCGCGTCGAAGTACTGCGCGGCCCGGCTTCGGTGCTGTATGGCCAGGGCACGCCGAGCGGGGTGATCAACATGGTCACCAAGCGCCCACTGGATACGCCGTTTCATGAAGTGGGCGTCGAATACGGCACCTTCAACAAGAAGCGCACCACCTTCGATCTCAGTGGCCCGATTGACGATCAGGGTGTGTATGCCTACCGTGTGGCGGGATTGTTCGACGAGGCCGACGGCCAGGTCGAACACACCGAGACCCGCCGCCAGTCGCTGTCCAGTGCATTCACCTGGCGCCCCGACGAGGCCACCTCGCTGACCTTGCTCGGGCATTTCCAGAAGGACCCCCAAGGCGCATCCTACGGCTCGGTGCCGGCCTGGGGCTCGGTGCTGCACAGTCCGACCGGGCGCAAGATCGACGTGGACTTCTACGACGGCGAAAAGAATTTCGAGAAGAGTGACCGTGAGTATTACTCCCTTGGCTACGCGTTCGAACATCATGTCGACGATGTCTGGACCGTGCGCCAGAACGCGCGTTACCTGCGTGCCGAAGGTGTCTATCGGAGCCTCTACAACAGCTACCTCAGGGCGGATTACCGCACGTCCAAGCGTTCGACCATTGCCACCGATGTCGACATGGACGCCTACAACCTCGACAACCAACTGCAAGCCAAATTCGACACCGGGCCATTGCAGCACACGTTGTTGATGGGCCTCGATTACCAGAACACCAGCACCGACACCAAGGCCGGTTACGGCTCGGGGCCGGACCTGGATATCTTCGACCCGGTCTACGGCGCGCCCGTGGCCACGCCAGCGTTCACCACCGATGCGACCTCGCGCAGCGAACAGACGGGGGTCTACCTGCAGGAGCAAATGAAGTGGGACCAATGGGTGCTGTTGCTCGGCGGTCGCTATGACTGGGCCAGCACCGACAGCACTACCAAGACCCTGAGCAGTGGCGCCAAGAGCAAATCCTCCCTGGACAGCAAGGCGTTTACCGGGCGTGTGGGCCTGGTCTATCTGTTTGAAAACGGTCTGGCGCCTTACGCCAGCTATGCCGAGTCGTTCAACCCGCAATCGGGCACCGGCTACGGTGGTTCGGTGTTCAAGCCGACCGAGGGCAAGCAGTATGAAATCGGTATCAAGTACCAACCGCCAGGCAGCAACAGCTTTATCACGGCGGCGATTTTCGACCTGCGCCAGAGCAACGTGCCTACCATCGACCCAGACCCGACCCACCTGTGTGGCAATGGCCGTTGCAACATCCAGGACGGCGAACAGCAATCCCGTGGCTTTGAACTGGAAGGCAAGGCCAGCCTCAACGACAACCTGGACATCACCGCCGCCTACGCGTACCTGGATAACCGTGCGAGCAAGTCCAACAGCACCGCGCAGTACGCGCCGGTCAGCGATGTGGGCGTAGGGCCGGCGATCCCGGTCAAAGGCACGACCACGTATGGCCTGCCGCGCCATACGGCCTCGGCCTGGGCTGACTACACCTTCCATGATGGCCAGTTGAAAGGATTCGGTGCCGGTGCTGGCGCACGCTATGTCGGATCGTCCTGGGGGGATACGGCCAACACCCTGAAAGTCCCGGGCTACACCTTGTTTGACGCGGCGGTGCACTACGACATTGCGAATATTGCCAACCCCAAGGACAACCTGCGCCTGGCGCTGAACGCCACCAACCTGGCGAATAAAGAATACGTGGCGTCCTGCTTGTCCTACTCCTGGTGCTGGTATGGCTCGCAACGCACCGTGCAGGCGAGCGCCACTTATCGGTGGTGAACCCATGCAGTCCCTGTAAGTGCGATAGAACTCACTCCTACCGTGTGCAATAAGGCAATTTAGTGGCCCCTTTGTAACAAAATTCTCGCCAGAATCGCTTTTATTTTCAGGTGGTTAGGTGAGGGAACAAATGCGCACTGTTGGAATCATGCTGTTCGCCTGCTCCCTGGCCGGCGGCGCGGCTACCGTGCAGGCACGGGAGTTGCGCGAAGGGGACAAGTACATGTGCAGTTGGGGCGCAGGTACTGCCGCCAGGGCCCAGGAACTCAAGCTGTCAGGGGTTTCGCTGTATGCCGCGCGACAAAAGATCCAGACCATCAAGTTCAATAAATCGTGGATGCGCATGATGGCCATGGGCATCACCGAGCAGACCTATGACAGCCGCTCTCGGCTCAAGCCCGAGGCGATTCGCCAGACGTTCTATCAGGACTGCCTGCGCTACAAAGTGGCGCGTAAATAAACGACTGGCCAGCAGCGCCTGTGCTCTTGATCTGCCCCTGAGGGGCAGGCGCTTTACAAATCCACCACAATCCCATGTTTCATTTTGCATACAATTGCGTCCTGCATGGAGGAGGCAAGTATGCAAACGCTTTATGCCATTGGCACCTTGGTGGTGGCCAACGAGATGGGTGACGACGTCCGCTACGAAAAGAGCAGGGCGCTATAACCTCATGAACCCGCCAGCGGCTGAATCGTCCAACAGCTTGCGTTATTTCGCGTTCGGGGTGCTGTGTGTCGCAGGGGCACTGGGGATCTATTTCGTGCAGTTCAATGCCGAGGTCGACCGCCAACGCGAAGCGGCGGCCGAGCGCATTGCCTTGTGCCGGCAAGTGGAGCGTGTGGCCAGTGCGGCATCGTCTAACAGTGTCGAACTTCGCGAAACCTGCAAACGGTTGAACGGGCAATCCTCTAAAAGTGTCACGCCGCTTTAATTAATAACCATTGTTTATAAAGGGATATATGGGGTGGAAGTAATCGCGATACTTGCACCAAAAAGTGGCACTCATATACCCCTCTACCTTAAAAAATATGTGGTTATTGAATGACTTACGACGCTTTTAATCCGACGAAAGGATTAAAATAATCTTGTTACAGCTTTTTACACTGGGTATTATTGCCGGGCGTTCACCTCCCACGGTTTATGCATTTTTAAATCCCAAGTTTCCATCAGCTACTTGGGATTTTTTTTGCCCGCGATTTGACCTCGGTATCACACTTCTATTTCGGCAAACTCTGCACGCATCCGTCCATTGTGCTTGGCCTGGTACAGCAATTTGTCGACGCTTTCGACAAACCCCAGCATCGCACTGTTCGGCGTCACGATATGCGTGCCGACCCCCAGGCTCAGGCTCAGCAGGTTTGATACCGGTGAAAACCCATGTTCGATCTGTTGCTGGCAAATCAGATGCAGGCAACGTTGCGCCACTTGCCTGGCCGATGCGGCGTCGGTTTCCGGCAATAACCAAACGAATTCCTCGCCGCCGATGCGCGCGATGAAGTCCCGCGGTCGGTTGGCCGCCAATGACAGCGTGCGTGCCACCTGGCGCAGGCATTCATCACCCTTGATATGGCCGTAGTGGTCGTTGTACTGCTTGAAAAAATCGATATCCAGGATGATTAACGACAGCGGCAACTGGCTACGCTGGGCGCTGGCCCATTCGCGTTCCAGCACGGTATCGAACATGCGGCGGTTGGCGATACCGGTGAGGCCGTCCTGGAAGGAGTATTCCTCCAGCTGTTTTTGCAGGCGAGTGAGGTGCTCTTCGGTCTTTTTGCGCTCGCTGATATCGAACATGAAGCCGATCAGCGCTTCGACCTCGCCATCCTTGCGTACCACATGCACCACGTCGCGAATCCACACATAGTCGCCGTTGACCGTCAGCGCGCGGTAATCGGCCTCGTGGTCCACCCCGGCACGGGATTGCGAGACACAGAAATTCACAACGTATTCGCGGTCATCCGGGTGCATGCGCTCCACCCAGTCATCCACGCTGACCCAGCTTTTCGGCGCCCAACCCAGCAGCGCTTCGATCTGCGGGCCGATATAACTGAAGGTCATGGTCTGCCAGTCGATGCGCCAGGGGATGGCCTTGGTCGATTCCAGCAGCGTCTTGTACACATCGCTGTCGGGCAGGCTTGGGAGTTCGGTGCTCATGATTGGGCGGCTCGCGATGATGGCTAAACGCCAACAGCGTCATTTGATCATGGGCTGGAGTCAAGCGCTGGGTGCAGCAGCAGACGGGAGGTCGAGTGATGGGCATTCTGGCGTCAGCCGTGGGGCATTTACGCGGTGAAAAGCGGCAGGGTCGATACGTTTGCATCCCCCCGCGCTCCAGGCCGGACGCGGAGGGGTTAGCGCGCTGGATCAGCCGTTGACGGTGTCGGTCGGTGTCGCGGCGGCGCCGTAATAGCGCCAGCAGCAATGCCGATGCTCCGGCACGATCACACAGCCGCTGAGGCTGACAATCAACAAGGCGGCGACCAGCATGGATAGGCGACGAGACATGGTATTTCCTCATGGGTGTGTTGTGCGTACTGGTTAAACGCCGTCACCCGTGTAAATCCGTCGCGAAGCTTTCAAACATTTCATCAAGCCTTGCCATCCCCTGCGCAATACTGCGTTTGACCACTGCCTGAAAAAAAACGCCGCGGCCTGCGACGGATTTTCCGGCACACGCCGTTCAACCCATCAGCAGCGTGTATTCCTGCACGCCAATGAAGGAGTTGCCATGAGACCCCTGGCCCATTTGCGTTATGCCGTGCTGATCCCGCTGGCCTTCGCTGCGTTCGTCAGTACCCCGACCTTTGCCCAGACCGACATCATCATCCAGCAGGCGCCACCCCCGCAGCGCCTGGAAATGATTCCCGCCGAGCGCCCCGGTTATGCCTGGGACCCTGGCCACTGGCGCTGGGAAGGACGCGGTTACGCCTGGGTGCCGGGTCACTGGCAGCCGGTGATGCGCCATGCCCGCTGGGAGCCTGGGCACTGGGAAGCCCATGGCCCGAACTGGTATTGGCGTGAAGGGCACTGGATTCGCTGAAACCTCTTAGCCCCGGACCGAGACTTGCCCGATTGAAAGACACTGATCCGGACGTTGAGCTGCTGGCACGTATCGGCAATAACGAACCTGCGGCCGTCAACGAAATGGTGACCCGCAAGCTACCCCGGTTGCTTGCGCTCGCCGGTCGAATACTGGGCGATGCCGACGAGGCCAAGGACGTGGCCCAGGAAAGTTTCCTGCGCATCTGGCGCCAGGCTGCCAATTGGCGCAGTGGTGAGGCGCGTTTCGATACTTGGCTGCACCGGGTGGTGCTCAACTTGTGCCGTGACCGCCTGCGCCGGCGCAAGGAGCGCCCGTTGAGCGACGAAGAGGCGCTGGAGGTGGCAGACAGCTCGCCATCGCCTGAAGAGCAATTAGAAACCCAGGACCGCAGTGCACGCATGGCCGCCGCGTTGGCGGCCTTGCCCGAGCGCCAGCGCGAAGCCATCGTGTTGCAGTACTACCAGGAGCTGTCGAACATCGACGCCGCGGCCCTGATGAATATCAGCGTCGAGGCACTGGAGAGCCTGCTGTCGAGGGCCCGACGCCAGTTGCGCAGCCAACTTGCCGACACACCCGGGCTTGCCCGCCCAGGAAGGGGAACACCATGACACCCGAACGCTTTGCTTATCTGGCCGACGCCTACGGGGCGGACCTGCGTCGCTGGCCCGATGCTGAACAGGCACCGGCCCAGGCATTGCTCCGCAGCGGCAATGTGCATGCGCGCGAAACCTTGCAGCAGGCGCGTTGGCTCGACAGCCAACTGGACAGCTATCAGCCGCTCGTCGCCGACGCGGCGTTGGTCAGGCAGATTCGCCGATCCGCAGTGGGCGGTGAGTCTTTCTGGTCGCGTTACGCCGGTTGGCTATCGCCGGCCGGCCTTGTGGGCGTAGGGATCGCAGGCGTCGTCACGGGAATGCTGGTGGCGTCCATGAGCGTGCCGCTGCCCATGCTGTCATCCGACGTGCTGCCCAGCGTCTTCGACCAGGGCGACGCGGAAGTCGTCTTCACCGTCAATGCCGAGGAAGCCGAGTAATGACAAGCAGATCCCTCAAGCCGTGGTTGCTCGTTTCGGTGTTGCTCAACGTGTTTCTTATCGGCGGCGTCGGTGGCGGCCTCTACCATTGGATGGCCAACACGCCGACCGCCGCAGCGGTGGTCAATCAGCACGGCTTGCGCCAGGCGATGTTGAAGCTGCCGGTGGAGCGACGCAGGGAGCTGCGCCAGTTGCTGCGCCACAATCGCGACGACAGCCAGCCGCTGATCATGGCGGGGCGTGAAGCGCGATTGGGTGTGATCAAGCAATTGGAAGCGCCAAGCCTGGACCGTGAGGCATTGGTGGCAGAGCTGGCCAAGGCACGGGAGGCCGATATGGCCCTTCGGGCACTGGTGGACAGCACCCTGGCGCAGTTCGCCGGTAACCTGCCCCAGGATGAGCGGCAGAAGCTGGTCGAGGCGTTGTACATGCGCGGGCAGGCAAAAAACAAATCGATGCCCCTGGAGTCGGTAGGGAGTAAGCCTCGATCCTGAGCTGTTTCATCCTGACAGACCTGCTACGGGCGCGGTTCTGTCATTGACGCAAACGATGTGGCCAGCTTCCGGTAAATCAGACGGTCATTGCTGTCTGCGTCGCCATCGCCATCGGCGTCGATGAGGTCCTTGACTTCTCGATACTTACCGTAGCGGTCGGGGTTTGTTACCGTCACGATAAAGTCAGCTGCAGAGATGATGTTGTTGCCGTCTTTGAAATGCAGGATCTCGATATCCGTTGTTGAGCCAGGTTTGAATCTTATCAATATGCGACTAAAGCGCTTCTTATCACCGATGTCGCTCAAGGTGACCAAGTCGGTTACCAGCTTGGCGGCCAGCTCATAGTAGAGCGCGTCATTTTTGTCACCTTTACCGTCACCATCCACATCTTCCGGCTTGGTGATAACGTAATACTCCCCGTCATTGTTGAACGAAGACACACTTACGGTGAAGTCTGGCTTATCAAGTTCGTTATTTTCATCGCTGAGGCGAGATATCAGGACTTCGGGTATGTCATCGTCCCCGAACACTTCTTTGAATTCGTAGAGTAGCTTCATGGCATTGCATCCTTCCTGTGGCAGCGAAACCTGCGTCTACGACCGTAAGCCGATGACGTCGATCGGTCTACTGTCAACATTGACAGGTGATTGCCCGTTCAGTGTTGGCGACCGCGAAGGATGCTGAGTGCGGCGCTACAGGCGCCGCAGGAAGGATTTGACGATGTGCCGGGTGGCGTCGGTGGTGTCCAGCTCGTCCACAGCGCCGTAGGCATGCCACTGGCAGTCGACGATCTCGTTGCAGGGCCGTGCATCGGCGATATTCACCACTGAGGCTTCGAACACATGATGCAGCGTGTCGCGGGCCTTCAGTTCCTGCAGGTACAGCAGGCCGTCCACGTTCAACCCGGTTTCTTCTTCCAGCTCCCGCTCGGCCGCGCCGACGGGGCGTTCATGCTGTTCGACCTTGCCACCTGGCAGTGCCCATTTCGACCTGGCCTTGCGTACGAAGAGGATATGCCCTTCGTGTTCGCAAATGACGGTTGCGCGTATTTTCATCATCTGTGCTCCCACGGCGCAATGTCTGTCACAAAAGTGTAATGCAATTGTCATGCTAGGTGGTTGTAGCGCGTCGGGTTAGGTACGTGGATACTGCCTGATTGATGAAAACGGACGAGGAAAACTGATGACGACCGTACGTTGGGGCATGATCGGCTGTGGCAGTGTCACTGAGTTAAAGAGTGGACCGGCTTTCTACAAAGCGCCAGGCTCAGCCCTGGTAGCGGTGATGGGGCGCCGCGAAGCGGTTGTGCGCGATTATGCAGCACGTCATGGCATTGCGCGCTTCTACACCGACGCCCAAGCGCTGATCAACGACCCCGAAGTGGACGCGGTGTACATCGCCACGCCGCCCGACAGCCATCTGGAGTACAGCCTGATGGTCGCGGCGGCGGGCAAGCATTGCTGCGTCGAAAAACCCATGGCCCTCAACGCCGAGCAGAGCGCGTTGATGCAGCGCACTTTCGAACGTGCTGGCTTGCACCTGTTCGTTTCCTACTACCGCCGCTCGTTGCCGCGTTTCCAGCAAGTGCGTGACTGGTTGCGGTCCGGGCGTATCGGCGAGTTGCGCCAGGTCAACTGGAGCCTCTGCAAGCCGCCAGCCGCCGAAGACGCCAGCGCCGCCAATTGGCGCACCGACCCGGCCATTGCCGGCGGTGGTTATTTTGTCGACCTGGCCAGCCACGGGTTCGATCTGTTCCAGTTCCTGGCCGGGGACATTGTCGAGGTCAGCGGGTTTACCGCGCGGCAGGCCGGGGAGTACACGGCTGAAGATGCGGTGACCGCCTGCTGGACGTTTGGCTCGGGGGCGTTGGGGATGGGCTGCTGGAACTTCGTCGCGGACCGTCGTGAAGACCGCGTCGAGCTGATCGGCAGTCGCGGCCGCATCACGTTTGCGGTGTTCGAAGACCAGCCGCTGCACCTTGAGAGCGACGTGGACGAGGTGCTGGAAGTGCCGTGCCACGAGCACATCCAGTGGCATCACGTGCTGGCGATGAACGCACACATTCGTGGCGAAGCCGAGCATCCGTCGCTGGCGATCGAGGCGTTGAAGACCGACCGCATCCTGGACAAAGTGTTGAAGCGTAATCCCTACCATCCTGAGTAGTTTTCCCCAAGGCCGCGTGGCTTCGGCGCCTATCGCCGGGGACACCCGCGGGCCGACAATGGTCGCCTCTTTTTTTCAAGGAACAGACGGATGAACTACAAGGCAGCCTGGATGGCTATGGGGTGGGTGCTGGCATGTATGGTGGCGCAAGCGGCACCGCGTGAGCAGCGGCCAGCCGGGGATTTTGATTTTTATGTGTTGTCGCTGTCGTGGTCGCCGACCTTCTGCCTGACGCACCCGGACAACGAGCAATGTTCGGGCAAGGGCTATGGGTTTGTGCTGCATGGGCTATGGCCGCAGTACGCAAAGGGCGGGTGGCCGGCATCGTGTGATCCACAATCGCGATTGTCGGCGCAAGACCTGGCCAAAGGCGCGTTGATATTCCCGACACGGGCATTGCTCAAACACGAATGGACCAAGCACGGTACCTGCAGCGGCCTCGACGCTTCGCGCTATCTGGAGGCGACCGATGCGGCCTTGGGCGCGGTACAGATTCCGCAACAGCTGCAGCCGTTCGATGCCCCGGCCTACCTGCAGGCGCGCGACATCGAAAACCTGTTTCGCCAGAGCAATCCCGCCATGGGCGACCACAGCGTGGCGGTGATCTGCAAGGGCAAGGTGTTATCGGAAGTGCGGGTGTGCCTGAGCAAGGAACTGCGGTTTGCCGGCTGCCCCCGGAGTGTGAAGACCCAGTGCCGCGACGGCGATATTCGGATTCCACTGCAGCGCTGATCAACTGCCTGGGTGCAATGCAATGGCGGCAGGTGCCAACGCGGCGTTGGCACTCGAGGCTCCGGCACGGTCGGCCAGGTAACGCGCTGGCGGCTGGCCCATTGCCTTGCGGAACATGGTGATAAACCCGCTGGCATTTTCATAGCCCAGGTCCAGGGCGACCCGCTGCACGCTTTCACCCTTGGCCAGGCGTTGCAGGGACAGGATCACATGCAACTGCCGGCGCCAGCGGCCGAAACTCAGGCCAAACTCCTCCAGCAGCAGGCGCGTCATGCTGCGTTCGCTCATGCCGATGCGTACCGCCCACTGGGCGAGGGTGGCCTTGTCCGCGGGGTTGGCCAGCAGGCTGTCAGCCAGGCGGCGCAGCCTTGGGTCCTGGGGCATCGGCAGGTGCAGGTGTTCGATCGGGGCCATGGCCAGTTCGTCCAGCAGCGTGTTGATCAAGCGCCCTTGTGCCCCGTCCACTTCATATAACGGCGGGAAGCTCACCGCTTTGCTGATCAGCTCATGCAGCAGCCCGGACACGGCCAGGGTGCACGCCTGCGGGGGCAGGGCGTTGGCGGCGTGCGGGTCGACCAGCAGGCAATACACCTCCGCCGCCCCGGAGCCACGGGCCGCGTGGGGCATGCCACCGGGAATCCACAGCGCGCATTTTGGCGGCACGATCCAGATACCGGCCTCGATTTCACAATGAATCGCCCCGCGCAGGGTGTACATCAACTGGCCCTTGCGGTGGGTGTGTGGAGCGTGCTCCCAACTCTGTGATGCGCTGCTGGCGCTCACTGCCACCACGGCACGTGGGATCAGGTCGGCATCCTTGGCGCGCGAGGGGTCATGCAGGTCGAGACGATGGCGCTTCATGGCAGTGTCGCGGCTTGGCTGAGTTGCGAAACATTCTGGCTATTCTGTGCAATGTCGTCCAGCGGTTCGGCGCCTATAGTGAGATCCACTCTCATTCAGGAGCTTTGCCATGCGACTCGACAGTTCAACCTTCCCTGTGGTGAAAATCGTCTTTGACGCGCCCAACGAAGGCGGGCCGGACGATACCTTCGTGATCTTCGAAAGCCTGTTGGCGCGTCAGCAACCCTTCCTGCTGCTGCATGAAAAAGCCGTGGATGAGAACAATCACGAACACTCCCATGAGGAGCGCAAACAAGCCTCGATCTGGATGAAGAAAAACAAACCGGCCCTGCGCGCGTTCGTCAAAGGCATGATCCAGGTGGAACCGAGCGCGGCCAAACGCCTGGCGCTCAAACCGTTCACCATCACGTTCAGCAAGGCGTGGGGCTATCCGCTGCTGGTGGTAGGGTCCCGGGAGCAGGCGTGGGCACTGGCGCGGGACGTGCTCGATGAGCGGGTTTGCGATGTGGCGCAATTTTGAAATGTGCACCGGGCGGGGGGCGTCAGTCGCTGTAGACAGTCCGCCCCGACTGATTTCCTTCACCTTTGCCGAACCGGAGAGGGAGATTGTGTGGGGCTTGCGAGCACATTGAAGTATCCTCCGCGCCCCGCTATCACTGATTCAACGAACGATGACCTCACACGCTATGCAGGCGATGCTATCGGCGATCCTCGACGAAGTGCGCCCACTGATCGGCCTCGGCAAAGTCGCCGACTATATCCCCGCATTGGCCGACGTACCGGCCAACCAACTCGGTATTGCGGTGTACGGCAACGACGGCTCCGCCTACTGCGCCGGCGATGCCGACACCCTGTTCTCGGTGCAAAGCATCTCCAAGGTATTCAGCCTGGTGCAGGCCATCGACCACGGCGGCGAAACCATCTGGGAACGCCTGGGCCACGAGCCTTCGGGGCAACCGTTCAACTCCATGGTGCAACTGGAGTTCGAACGCGGGCGACCCCGTAACCCCTTCATCAATGCCGGCGCGCTGGTGATCTGCGACATCAACCAATCACGCTTTGCCGTGCCGATTTTGTCGATGCGTGACTTTGTGCGGCGTCTGTCGGGCAACCCGCAGATCCTGGTCAACAGCGTCGTTGCCGAATCCGAAGCCCAGCACGGCGCACGCAACGCGGCCATGGCTTACTTGATGAAGTCGTTCGGCAACTTCCATAACGATGTGGACGCGGTGCTGCACAGTTACTTCAACTACTGCGCGTTGCAGATGAGCTGCCTGGATCTGGCCCGGGCATTCAGCTTCCTGGCTAACGCGGGGGTGAGCGCCCACAGCGGCGAGCAGATCTTGACCGCGCGCCAGACCAAGCAGGTGAACTCGATCATGGCCACCAGTGGGCTGTATGACGAGGCGGGCAACTTTGCCTACCGCGTGGGCTTGCCGGGCAAGAGCGGGGTCGGCGGCGGGATTGTCGCGGTGGTGCCGGGGCAGTTCACCGTGTGCGTATGGTCGCCGGAGTTGAACGCAGCGGGGAATTCGCTGGCGGGGATGAAGGCGTTGGAGTTGTTGAGCGAGCGGATTGGGTGGTCGGTGTTTTGAGATTAACGCGACACTGTGCACGGTTAAACGAATGACTCAACAGGCTCTAAGCTCATGGAACCCGCAGATAACACTGCTAGGTCCATGAGCTTGATCCAGGTGAGTGGCTTTCACGTTAATCAATCGGGTTTCAGATTGGATTGCATTTTTCGGCGACAGCGGTCTCGTGAGACACATTCGGCCGGAAGGGTTCCAAGTTCCACTCCGCTTTGTTTTTTGCGATGGCGAGGTGACAGACAAATTGTCGACGCATGCCGCCGCCGTCGTTATTTTTCCATTGTGGGTCGTTGGCATATTTCTGAACGAGTTCTTGATAAGCCGCGTCGGTTTTATCTGGGCCAATGAGCCTGCCGCAAGCGGTCGGGATTACCGAAAGAGTCCATTGTTCTTTGTTGGTGCCAGGGTCATAACGTAACAACCAGGAAGCGGAAGCAATATAGGACGTGCAGGTCGAGGTGTTCAGTGAAAAGTTACGATCGTCGGCCCAATTTGAGGTTTGACCGTTGAGGATCTGCCTGGCAGTGATCGGATCATAACTGGCCATCGTTGCAGCAGGGATTTTCCAGGTGCCATCTGATCCGGCAGTCGTCTTACCAAGCAAGTACGCACCCTCTTTTGGATATACCTCAATTTCGGCATACGGTGCGCTCTTACCGGAAATAGTGAAGGGGGAGGAAACCGTGGCGCCTTCCGCCGGTTCCACAATCGTAGGACGGGTAAGGGCAGTGGTGGGCGCCCCCGGGCCAGTGACGGCCTGGTTCGAGGAACTGAAACCAAACACTACCTCCTCTTGTGCCGAGGTGGGGAGTTTTAGACTGAGTATTGGAACAATAATACCGGTGTCTGTATAGAACTCTTGTTGATTGGCTTGGGCGTCAGCTAGGCTCGCGGCGGTTGTGAAAAAAAAGGCTTGAATCGGTAAAGTACTGCCGCTTTTGGGTGGCCAGGCGGTAACTTGCAGATCATTCCAATCGGGGGCAAAACCCAGCAGGTTCTTCGCCTTGATCGACTCCATGAACGGGATACTGCCTCCCGGTACTGTTTTTCTCACATCGAATCCACACTGAGATAGATAGGGGTCAGAGGATGAAGCGCTGTCATTCCAGTGTTGTAACCATTGTTGGGCGGTCGTGATTCCTTGTAGGGCGCATAAACGACTGGCTTGAAAGTATTTCCCATTCTCCAGGGTGATGCTGCCGCAAGGAACATCGCGATACCAGTCCCAGGAGTCTTTCGGGAATGAACAAAGAACATCAACCGGGATCTTGCCGGGCGGTGCCAGAAGATTGGGATAGATTATATAGCCATTTGCATCGGGCAGATTCCAGGCGAAGTTTGAGAATTTGGCGTCTGCTCTTAAAAAAGAAAATGAAATTGAGTGTCTGGCGATTGATGTTGGGCTAGGGTCCCAGACTCTATAGGCATTGGATTTTTTGGTCACCCTTAGCAAGAGGCCATTGCACAAAAAAGCCGGGCGGTTAACGGTTCCGCAGTCGACGGCAGTATCGTGGTATTGATTTTGAATGGCGATCAATGTGTTTTGGCCGTCGGTAATGGAGTCAATAGGCGAACCTGAACTCCATTGCGCATTGGCATGGCTGAATAGAAAGGAGAGGCTTAAGAGTATTAGATGCCTTATGCGTTTCATGATGTGCCTCTTTTTATACCTATAAAATGGGTGGCGAGCCGATGCATTTTTGTCTTTGCATGTAAAGGCTAATCAGTGCGAGGAAAATATGTACCTGTTACTTTTCACAGGTTTTTATATTTTTTAGCTATGGCTGGAGGGGGGCTTATTATCTTGAGTTTTCTAGGTGTTGCGAGCTTTAATGAGAGGGGTGGGATGTCTGTTTAGTTAGTTGTTGGTAGTTGTAATGGCGGGCTCGATATTTTTCATGGGCGAGTGCCAGGTGTTTATTAGGCGCGCAACACTTTTGGTCTAAATATCGAGAGTTGATGGGGCTTCAAAAGTGAGAGGTTGCACAGGGGCTGGAAAGCTTCTTTCAATAAACTTTTAAACGTGGGGCTATGTGCATGCAGTTCGTGCATTAAACCCTTATCGGAAAAATCCTAGAAGAGCAAACCCAGAACGCGAATGCTACGCTGCCGTCGCAGCCCAGGATTTTTCCCTTTTCTCAGATGGATGTCTGTATGGCCTATGAACGCCATATCGCCCGTGTCGGTCGATCAGTGTGCCAGGCAGCTCCGGGGCTGTGTGTTGGGGCTGCTGCGCAGCCCAACGCGGGGCAAGCCCGCTCGCCACAAAGGGCTATTCAGGGTCTTTTTTGCGTGTCTTCGACCACGGCAAAATCATGCTCACTTCCTGCTGATACCGGCGATACCGCTCACCAAACAACCTCACCAGGTCCTTCTCTTCAAAGCTGGCGCCAATGAAGACATAAACCGTCATCCCTATCGCGAATAGCAGGTGCCCAGACGTCATGTACGGCGTTGCCCAAAAGGCGATCAGAAAACCGAGATACAGCGGGTGGCGCACGATCTTGTAAAGCAGCGGCGTCCTGAATACTGGCGCCTGCGGTGTGGGTTTGCGCCAACGGTCGATGACCTGCTTGAGCCCGAACAGTTCGAAGTGGTCGATCAAAAAGGTTGCCAGTAAAGCGATGCCCCAGCCCAGCCAGAACAGGCCAATCAACAGGGCCTTGGCCCACGTCGTTTCAACCTTCCAAACGGTGAACGTCATCGGTTGCCACAGCCAGAACATCAGCACAAGCACCAGGCTGCTGAGCAGTACATACGTGGAGCGTTCCACCGACGTCGGGATGATTGCCGCCAGCCATTGTTTGAAGCCTGTACGTGCCATGACCGTGTGCTGGACGCCGAATAGCAGGATCAGTGCGCAGTTGATCAGCGCAGCGACGGGCCACGCGACGAGGGGGCCATCGTTGATGTTCTTGGGCACTGCCACGTTGCCGACGAAGCCGATCAAATATAAGCACGTGATTAGGAACACCACGTAACAACAGGCGCTGTACACCAATCCGATGGCACGGGCGGTGCGGTTGTTGTCGAGGTTCATGAGCGTGCCTTTCCCACAGGATGAATGGGCAGCAAACCCGCAGGTCAGCCACTCCATGGCTAAGCCTAGCGGGTTTTGCGTGCACGGTAAGCTGTGAGAGTTGACAGTTCTCGGCGTTGCGGACAGCAGGATTCAGCTGATATTGAGCCGATCCAACAAGCTGTACCAAGCCACCCCCGCACCTATGTAAAACCGCTGCAACCCATGCATCGGCAAGCGCTGCAACGGCGTCACCGGGTAGGCAAACTCCGCCTTGCTGTCACATAACCGTCCCGCCAATTGCTGGCCCAGGCTGGTACACAGCGCAATCCCCCGCCCGTTGCAGCCCAGCGCCAACGTCAGCCCCGGCGCAGGCTCGTGTACGTGGGGCATGAAATCCCGGGTGATCGCGATTCGCCCGGCCCAGCGATACTCGAATTCCAACGGTCCCAGCTGCGGAAACAGCAACGCCAATGATCGTTCCAGATGCGCGAAATCCGTAGGAGAGGAGGGATCGTTGAACAGCCCGCGCCCGCCCATCAGTAAGCGGCCGTGACTGTCTTTACGAAAGTACAACAGCAAGCGCTGCGCCGTGGACACGGTTTCCTGCCCCGGCAGGATACTCTCGGCCGCGGGCCCGCTCAGCGGCTTGGTGGCGACGATAAAACTGTTCGCTGCCAGGATGCTCTGCGCCATGCCCGGCCACAGGTTGCCACTGTAGCCATTGGTCGCCAGCACCACTTGGTCGGCGCTCACTTGCGCACCACCAGCGGTTTGCAAGTGCCAGCCAGCACCCTGGCGCTGCAATGCCGTCACTGCGCTGTGACCATGAATGCGCACACCCGCCGCCGACGCCGCGCCCACCAGCCCACGGGCATACGCCAACGGCTGAAGCGCCCCGGCGCGACCGTCCAGCCAGCCACCGGCAAACGCCTCGCTGCCCATGCGCGCAGCCACTGCCGCCGCGTTCAGGCGCTGCACGGGTACACCCCGGCTGGCCCACTGATCCGCCCGTGCGTGCAGCCCGGCGACGCCTTTTTTGCTGTATGACACCTGCATCCAGCCTTTGCGTACCGGTGCGCAATCAATCCCGTGCTTTTCGATCAGGTTGAACACCAGGTCCGCCGAGTTCGAGACGGTCGAGATCAATGGTTCGGCGCGCTCCGGCCCGAGCATCCGCACCAGTTGTTCCGGGTCGTATTTGAGCGTCGGGTTGACCTGCCCACCGTTGCGCCCGGACGCCCCCCAGCCCGGTTCGTTAGCTTCCAGTACACACACGCTGACCCCGCGCTCGGCCAGATGCAGCGCCGTCGACAGCCCGGTATAGCCAGCACCGACAATCGCCACATCCACCTTCACCGATTCACTCAGCGCAGGCGTCGGCATCACCGACGGCGCCGTCGCGGACCACAATGACTTCATGACAGGCTCCGCGTATCGCCAGTGGGGTGCAGCACCCGCCGCAGGAAATCCTGGGTACGTGGATGCTGCGGATTGCCCAGCACTTGCTCGGCCGCACCGCTTTCGACGATGTAGCCGCCATGCAGGAAGCACACGCGGTCGGCCACTTCCCGTGCAAAGCCCATTTCGTGAGTGACGACAATCATGGTCATGCCTTCATCGGCCAGGGTGCGCATCACCGCCAGCACGTCGCCCACCAGTTCCGGGTCGAGGGCCGAGGTGGGTTCGTCGAACAGCATGGCTTCGGGTTTCATCGCCAGGGCGCGGGCGATGGCCACGCGTTGTTGCTGGCCGCCGGAGAGCTGTTCCGGGTAGGCGTCGGCCTTGGCACTCAGGCCGACTTTTTCCAGCAGCACCAGGGCTTCCTCGCGGGCCTGCTTGAGCGGTTCGCCTTTGACGTACACCGGGCCTTCCATGACGTTTTCCAGCACGGTGCGATGGGGGAACAGGTTGAAGCGCTGGAACACCATGCCCATGCGGCTGCGCAGGGCGTGAACGGTTTTACTGGCGCGCTGCACGGTTTCGCCGAACACGTTGATGTGGCCGCCGTCATAGGCTTCCAGCGCATTGATGCAGCGCAGCAGGGTGGATTTGCCTGAGCCCGACGGACCGATCAGGCACACCACTTCACCCTTGGCCACGTCCAGGTCCACGCCGTGCAGCACGCGGTGGCTGCCGTAGTGTTTTTGCAGTTGGCGTATCTCGATCATGCTTTTTTCCTCCGGCCCAGGTGCTGTTCCATTCGACGCAAGCCATACACCAGCGGCAGGCTCATCAGCAGGTAGAGCAGGGCGACCAGGGTATAGACGGTCATGTTCTGGAAGGTCGACGAGGCGATCAGTTGGCCCTGGCGGGTCATCTCGGCCACGGTGATGGTCGACACCAGCGACGAGTCCTTGAGCATCATCACCAGGGTGTTGCCGTAGGGCGGCAGCGCGATGCGAAACGCCTGGGGCAGGATCACCCGACGCATCATCAATGCTGAGCGCATGCCCAGCGCTTCGGCGGCTTCGCGCTGGCCCTGTTCCACGGCGATGATGCCGGTGCGAAAGTTCTCGGCCTGGTACGCCGAGTAGGCGATGCCCATGCCGATCACCCCGGCATAGAACGCTGTGAGGTGCACCCCCATGTCCGGCAGCACGAAGTAGATGTAGAACAGTTGCACGATGATTGGCAGGCCACGGATCACATTGATGATGGTGCTCGCGGTCCACGACAGCACGCGGATCGGTGACAACTTGAGCAACGCCAGCACCAGGCCGATCGCGCTACTGAGCAGGAACGACAGTACGGTGATCTGGATCGTTACCCAGGCGCCCTGCAGCAAAATCGGCAGGAAGTCCTGGGCGTTCTGCAGGAATTCGGCCGGGTTCATGGGCGCACCTGGGTATCAAGCCCCCACTTCTTGAGGATGCTGTCCAGAGTGCCGTCGGCCTTGATGCTGGCGATGGCGGTGTTAAGGCGCGCGAGGGTTTCGGTGTCGCCCTTGCGCACCACCAGGCACACTTCGCCGACGTTGGCGGGCGTGTAGTAGGGGCCAGTTTTACCCCTTTGAACAGCTTCTGGCGGATCTGGTACGCGACCACGGGCTGGTCACCGACCGCTGCCTTGATACGGCCCAGGGACAGGTCGCGGACCATCTCGCCGATCGAGTCATAGGTGCGGATTTCCTTGAAGATGCCCAGCTTGTTCAGTTGGTCATAGAAGATCGTACCGGCCTGTACGCCGACCACCTGGCCTTTGAGTGGCATCAAGTCCGGGTAGGCGGCGTTGTCCTCGGCGCTGATGATCAGGCCTTCCCCGTAGGCGTACACCGGCGCGCTGAAGTCGACGACCTTGGTGCGCTCTTGGGTCTTGAGCATGCCGGCGGAGATGAAGTCGAGCTTGCCGGACGTGAGGGAGGGGATCAGCGCGGCGAAGTTGGTCTGTTCGATCTGGCTGGTAAAGCCGCCAGCCTTGCCCACGGCCTCGGCCACATCGACCATCACGCCCTGGATGCTGTTGCTCTTGATATCGAGGAAGGTAAACGGCGAGCCGCTGGCCGTTGCACCGACTTTGTACGAGGACGCACCGGCGGCGTGCACAACGCCGACGCATAGGGTGGCGCACAGACCGAAGGCGAGGCGGCGAAACAAGGGCGAAAGACTGTTCATCGGGTTACTCCATAAGGAAAACGGATTGTCAGTAGCGCGAGCGGCTACGGATGAAACCGCAAGCTCTATGCCATTTCGATGAATAAAAATCGTATGTCGCTATAGAAAATAGAAAAAATGAACTGTTCGTATCGGTATGCGATTTTTAATGGTCTATTTTGGCAATTTAGGGTAGAAATATCGCTACGTCTGACTGACCCCGCCCGTGAGTTCGCCATGTCCGAAGAACGCAACAGTTTGCACAACCAATCCCTGGAAAAAGGCCTGTCGGTGCTCAAGGCATTCAGCGCCCAGCGCCGTAGCATGAGCCTTGCAGAGGTGGCGGACGCCGCCGGCATGACCAAAAGCTCCGCCCAGCGCATGGTGTTTACCCTCGAAAGCCTGGGTTACCTTCGGAAACACTCCCGCACCCGGCATTACCAACTCACCCCGCGGGTGCTGGAGTTGGGCTTCAGTTATCTGGATGCGCATTCGCTGATCGAAGTGGCCAACCCGTTTCTGTCGGAACTCACGCGCTTGACCGGCGAGACCTCGTGCCTCACCGAGCCGGCGGGCTACGACATGACCTACATCGCGCGCTTCGTCAGTTCAGGCTTTGTGCCGGTGCATATGCCGATCGGCTCGCGGGTGCCGATGTACTGCACGGCATCGGGGCGGGCGTATTTGAGTGCGCTGCCGCAGGAGGAAGCGTTGGCGTTGATCGAGAACAGCCAGCGCATTGCGCACACCAGCCAGACATTGACTGAGGTCGACAGGATTCTGGATTCGTTGCAGGTGGTGAGAGAGCAGGGTTATGCAGTGAATGGCCAGGAGTTGTTTCTGGGCGACATGACTATCGGCGCGCCAGTGCTCGGTGCGAATGGCCGCCCGGTGGCAGCGGTGCATGTGGTGGCGCCGACCAGTCGGTGGAGCAGGGCGGATGCGGAGAAGCAATTGGCGCCGGCACTGTTGCAATGCTCAAGGGCACTGAGCAACTCAGCCCGGAACCTGGAATAACAGACACCCTGAAACCCAATGTGGGAGGGGGCTTGCCCCGATTACAGTGTGTCAGTCAATACAGCTGTGACTGATCTACCGCTATCGGGGCAAGCCCCCTCCCACATGTTGGTTCGGTCTGCTATCGCCTATCAGGCAATCGCATCCCAGGCCCGATCACCGTGCTCGTCCTTGATCCGCGTCGGCAAGCCCATCACGTCCAGCGCCTTGAGGAACGGCTCAGCCGGCAATTCCTCAACGTTGGCCATGCGCTTTACATCCCACTCACCGCGGGCAACCAACAGGGCGGCAGCCACCGGTGGAACGCCGGCGGTGTAGGAAATGCCCTGGCTGTCAGTCTCGGCAAAGGCTTCTTCGTGATCCGCCACGTTGTAGATGAACACTTCGCGCGGCTGGCCATCCTTGGTGCCTTTGACCAGGTCACCGATGCAGGTCTTGCCGGTGTAGCCGGGGGCGAGGGAAGACGGGTCGGGCAGTACGGCCTTGACCACTTTCAACGGCACCACTTCCAGGCCTTCGGCGGTTTTCACCGGCTTTTCGGAAAGCAGGCCGAGGTTGTTCAGCACGGTGAATACGTTGATGTAGTGCTCGCCGAAGCTCATCCAGAAACGCACGTTGGGCACGTCGAGGTTTTTCGACAGCGAGTGCACTTCATCGTGGCCGGTCAGGTAGAGGTTCTGCGAGCCGACCACCGGCAGGTCGTCGGTGCGCTTGACTTCGAACATGGTGTTGCTGGTCCACTGGCTGTTCTGCCAGCTCCACACCTGTCCGGTGAATTCGCGGAAGTTGATTTCCGGATCGAAATTGGTGGCGAAGTATTTGCCATGGGAGCCGGCATTGACGTCGAGAATGTCGATCGAATCAATGCGGTCGAAATGCTGTTGCTGCGCCAGCGCGGCGTACGCGTTGACGACACCCGGGTCGAAGCCCACGCCAAGGATGGCGGTGATGTTCTTCTGTTTGCACTCTTCCAGGTGGTTCCATTCGTAGTTGCCGTACCACGGCGGGGTCTCGCAGACCTTGCCCGGCTCTTCGTGGATGGCGGTGTCGAGGTACGCGACGCCCGTGTCGATGCAGGCACGCAGTACCGACATGTTGAGGAACGCGGAACCTACGTTGATGACGATCTGCGATTCGGTCTCGCGGATCAGGGCCTTGGTCGCTTCCACGTCCAGGGCGTTCAGCGCGAAGGCTTGGATATCGGCGGGTACCTTGAGGCTACCCTTGGCCTTGACGCTGTCGATGATGGCCTGGCATTTGGAGATGTTGCGCGACGCGATAGCAATACGACCGAGTTCGTCGTTGTGCTGCGCGCACTTGTGGGCCACCACCTTGGCGACACCTCCTGCACCAATGATAAGAACGTTCTTTTTCAATTGCTTTATCTCTCCTTTATCCGCCAGCTTACGAAAGGCTGGACAGGTAGTCGTCGTAACCAAATTCACGAACCACCTCGACTGTACCGTCGAGTTGTTTCACTACGATGGACGGCATTTTCAGGCCGTTGAACCAGTTTTTCTTGACCATGGTGTAGCCCGCGGTGTCGATGAACGACAGCCGATCGCCGATGGCCAGCGGACGATCGAATTGATACTCGCCAAAGATGTCCCCGGCCAGGCAGGATTTGCCGCACACCATGTAGGTGTGTTCACCCGCGCTTGGCGCCAGCTTGGCGTTGAGGCGGTAGATCAGCAGGTCCAGCAGGTGGGCTTCGATGGAGCTGTCGACCACGGCGAGGTGCTTGCCGTTGTAGAGGGTGTCGAGCACCGTGACTTCCAGCGAAGCGCTGTTAGTGATCGCGGCTTCGCCGGGTTCCAGGTAGACCTGCACGTCGTACTTCTGCGAGAACGCCTTGAGGCGCTGGCAGAAGGCGTCGATGGCATAGCCTTCACCGGTGAAGTGGATGCCGCCGCCGAGGCTGACCCAGTTGACCTTGTGCAGCAGCGCGCCGAAGCGTTCTTCGATGGTGTTCAGCATCTGGTCGAACAGGTTGAAGTCGCCGTTCTCGCAGTTGTTGTGGAACATGAAGCCGGAGATCTGCTCGATCACGCCTTCGATCTTCACCGGGTCCCATTCGCCCAGGCGGCTGAACGGGCGCGCCGGGTCGGCCAGCAGGTAGTCGGAGCTGCTCACCTGCGGGTTGACGCGCAGGCCACGGGTCTTGCCCTCGGAGCGCTCGGCAAAACGTTGCAGCTGGCTGATGGAGTTGAAGATGATCTTGTCGCAGTTGACCAGCATCTCTTCGATTTCATCGTCGGCCCAGGCCACGCTGTAGGCGTGTGCCTCACCTTCGAACTTCTGGCGACCGAGCTTCAACTCGTACAGCGACGACGAGGTGGTGCCGTCCATGTATTCCTGCATCAGGTCGAACACCGACCAGGTGGCAAAGCACTTGAGCGCCAGCAGGGCCTTGGCGCCGGACTGCTCGCGCACGTAAGCGATCTTCTGCATGTTGACCAGAAGCTTCTGTTTATCGATGAGGTAGTACGGCGTTTTGATCATTTTTGAGAGCCTGCGGCGGTGCCTGCCAAAAAAGGACACGCATTGTGCCCGCACTTGGATCGAATCGAAAGGTTAGCCGGCGGATTTCGCTGCGCCAGCTTTACGATCCTAACCACTGAGTATGACTATCTATGCATGGACACCGCGCTAATGTGGGAGGGGGCTTGCCCCCGATGGCGGTGCTTCAGCCAGCCTATTCTTCATTGATCCACCACTATCGGGGGCAAGCCCCTCCCACATGTTGGCCTATGTGACTGTGCTTCACTGCCATCAAACTGTCATCTCCCCACCACCTTCCTGCCACATTCCCCCGTTACTGTCCTCGCCAATGAGATCGATCTCAAGCGAGTGAACATGACTGACCTGAAAGACGTTGCGCGGCTGGCTGGCGTATCCCGCGCGACCGCCGCCCGCACCTTTGCCTCCCCTGACCAGGTGCGCCCGGCGACCCGTGAACAAGTGTTCGCCGCCGCCCGTGAGTTGGGGTTTCGGCCCAACTTGCTGGGCCGCCAACTGCGCCTGCAAACCACCCAGTTGATCGGCGTGGTGGTGCCCAACCTGCTCAATCCGGTGTTCGCCGAACAGTTCCAGGCCATGGAACGTGCTGCGCGGTTGCGTGGCTACAGCCTGGTGCTGGCGACCACCGACTACAGCAGCGAGCGCGAATGCATTGTGGTGGAGGAGTTGCTGCGCCAGCGCGTCGACGGCCTGGTGCTGACGGTCACCGATGCCGAAAGCAACAGCGTGCTCAGCAGCCTGAATACCGAAAAAACCCCGTTCGTGCTGGCCTATCACCAACCGAGCAACCCTAACTACAGCGCCGTATCGGTGGACAACCGCGCGGGCATGGCCCTGGCCACGCGCTACCTGCTGGAGGCCGGTCATCGACGCATCAGCATGGTCGCCGGCCCCGCCTTGCAGTCCGACCGCGCACGCCTGCGCTACGCCGGGTATTGCGATGCGATGAAGGAATACGCCCTCAAAAGCCGCGCAGTGATCGAAATGCCGGCGCACACCCAGGCCGAGTTCGCCGCGATCGAGCCGTTCCTGCGCGGCCCCGAGGCGCCGACTGCGTTGGTGTGCTCCAACGATTTCCTGGCGATCAGCCTGATCGCCGAACTGCGTCGCAACGGCTGGAATGTGCCCGAGCAACTGTCCGTGATGGGGTTCGACGGCATTGCCCTCGGCACCCAGATGCACCCGACCCTGTGCAGTGTGGTGCAGCCCATCGCACTGCTGGCCAGCACCGTGATTGATCAACTGCTGGCGCAGATCGCCGGCAATGCCCCGATTTCCCATTGCCTGCCTTGCCATGTCCGGCCGGGCGAAAGCACTCAACCCCATGAGGAGACTCTTGATGCGCGCATTCAGTAAAACCCTGGCAGCTGTGCTGCTGTGCGGTGTGGCCAGCCTGGCCCAGGCCGCCGATACCGCGATTTGCTACAACTGCCCGCCGGACTGGGCCGACTGGGGCACGCAACTCAAGGCCATCGCCGCCAGTACCGGGGTGCAAGTGCCCCTGGACAACAAGAACTCCGGCCAATCCCTGGCGCAACTGGTCGCCGAAAAGGCCGCGCCGGTCGCCGACGTGGTGTATTACGGCGTGACCTTCGGCCTGCAAGCGCAAAAGGCCGAAGTGGTCGACACCTACAAGCCCAAGGGCTGGGAGCAGATTCCCGCCGGCCTGAAAGACCCCGCCGGCCACTGGTTCGCGATCCACTCCGGCACCTTGGGCATCATGGTCAACGTCGATGCATTGGGCGGCCTGCCGGTGCCGCAAAGCTGGGCAGACCTGCTCAAGCCGCAATACAAAGGCATGGTCGGTTACCTCGATCCATCCAGCGCGTTTGTCGGCTATGTATCCGCCGTGGCGATCAACCGCGCCCTGGGCGGCGACCTGGATAACTTCGCCCCGGCCATCGACTACTTCCAGAAACTGGCGAAAAACGCCCCCATCGTGCCCAAGCAAACAGCCTATGCGCGGGTGCTGTCCGGCGAGTTGCCGATCCTGGTGGACTACGACTTCAACGCCTACCGCGCCCGCTACAAGGACAAGGCCAACGTCGCCTTCGTGATCCCGCAGGAAGGCAGCATCAGCGTGCCCTATGTGATGAGCCTGGTCGCCAACGCGCCCCATCGCGCCAACGCTGAAAAGGTCCTCGACTTCGTGCTGTCTGACGAAGGCCAGGCACTCTGGGCCAAGGCTTACCTGCGCCCGGTACGGCCGATGAAGATGCCCGCCGAGGTCGCCGCCCAGTTCCTGCCCGACAGTGACTATGCGCGTGCCGGTGTGGTGGATTACCAAAAAATGGCCGCTGTGCAGGAAGCCTTTGCCGCCCGTTATCTGAACGAGGTCAAGTAAGTGGCCGCATCGGCAAAACATGCAGCCTGGGCGCTGGCCCCGGCGTTTGCAGTGCTGCTGGCGTTCTGGCTGTTGCCGTTGGCGCACTTGATGGTGCTCGGCGCCGAGAGCCGCGACAGCCATGGCAGTGGTTATTGGCAGGTACTGAGCAGTTCGCAATATTTGGGCAGCCTGGCGCAAACCTGCGCGCTTGCTGTTTTCGTGACACTGGTGGCGCTGTTGATTGGCGGCATCAGCGGCGTCTTCCTGGCGCGCCAGCGTTTTTTCGGTCGCTCGGCGCTGGTGGCGTTGTTGACGTTTCCACTGGCGTTTCCGGGCGTGGTGGTGGGTTTCCTGGTGATCCTGTTGGCCGGGCGCCAGGGGTTGCTGGCCTCTTTGGGCCTGCAACTGGCCGGTGAGCGCTGGATCTTTGCCTACTCGCTGGCCGGGCTGTTTGTCGGCTACCTGTACTTTTCGATCCCGCGGGTGATCCTCACGGTGATGGCGGCGTGCGAAAGCCTCGACCGCAGCCTGGAGGAAGCCGCACATTCCCTGGGGGCCGGGCACTGGCGCGTGGTGTGCGACGTGATCGTACCGGGCCTGGCGCCGGCGCTGGCGTCGTGCGGGGCGATCTGTTTCGCCACCTCCATGGGCGCCTTCGGCACTGCGTTCACCTTGGGCACACGCCTGAATGTCACCCCGGTGGCGATCTACAACGTGTTCACCAACTATGCCAACTTCGCCGTGGCCGCCGCGCTGTCGGTGGTGCTCGGTGCGGTGACCTGGGCGGTCCTGTTGCTGACGCGACGCCTGGTGAAAAACGCGGGGACGGTCCTGTGAAGCGCTCATCGCTGTTTGTGATTCAACTGCTGTTCACTTTGCTGGTGTGCGCCTTCATGTTGGTGCCGGTGCTGATGTCATTGCTGGCCGGGTTGACGCGCAATTTCTTTGTCGGCCTGTCCAGCGGCCTGACCTTCGACTGGTTGATCCAGGTGTGGCAGGCCTATTCGCCCACCGTATGGCTGTCGCTGCAATTGGCCGTGGCATGCGCAGTGTGCGTGTGTGTGATCGGCGTACCGGCGGCCTATGCCTTGGTACGCATGAACAACCGCTTCAGCCGCGCCTTCGAGGAACTGATGGTGCTGCCGGTGGCCATGCCGGGCCTGGCCAGTGCGTTGGCCTTGCTGCTGACCTATGGCCAGTTCGGCGGCTTTCGTAGCAGCTGGTTGTTCATCCTGGTTGGCCATGTGCTGTTTACCTTGCCGTTCCTGGTACGCCCGGTGATGGCGGTGATGCAACGCCAGCAACTGCCGGTGCTGGAAGAGGCCGCGGCCAGCCTCGGCGCCGGGCCGATCAAGCGCTTTTTCAGCGTGGTAGTGCCCAACTGCCGGGCAGGGATTCTGGCGGGCGTGCTGATGGTCGTGACCTTGTCGCTGGGCGAATTCAACCTGACCTGGATGCTCCATACACCGATGACCAAGACCCTGCCGGTGGGCCTGGCCGACAGCTACGCCTCGGCGCGCCTGGAAATCGCCAGCGCCTACACCCTTATCTTTTTGCTGATGATCGTGCCGTTGTTGATTGCGTTGCAGGCCATCAGTGCGCGTCTGTCCCGTGGAGAGCGTCGATGACTGCTATCACTATTCGTCTCAAGGGCTGCCGTAAGGCTTTCGCCGACGGCACCGTGGCGGTGCATGACCTGGACCTGACCGTCGAAGGCGGTGAAACCCTGGCGATTCTCGGCCCGTCGGGCTGTGGCAAAACCACCACCTTGCGCCTGATCGCCGGCCTGGAACGCCCGGATGTGGGCCAGGTGTTGTTCGGCGATCAGGACGTCACCCGACTGCCCATTGAGCGTCGCGATGTGGGCATGGTGTTCCAGAATTACGCGCTGTTTCCCAACTTGGATGTGGCGGGGAATATCGTCTACGGCTTGAAGATTCGCGGCATGTCGCCACTGGCGCGCAATAAGCGCTGCGAGGAATTGCTCGAGCTGGTGGGCCTGCAAAATCACGGCAAACGCAGTATCCACGAATTGTCCGGTGGCCAGCGTCAACGCGTGGCCTTGGCCCGTGCCTTGGCGCCACGCCCCAAAGTGCTGTTGCTGGATGAACCGCTGGCGGCCCTGGATGCGCAGTTGCGCGAGCGCCTGCGCAGCGAGCTGAATGAGCTGCTGCGCGGCCTTGGTATCACCTCGGTATTTGTCACCCACGACCAGGGCGAAGCCATGGCCCTGGGCGATCGTATCCTGGTGATGGAGCACGGCCGTGTCGCGCAACTGGCCAGCCCACGGGAGATCTACCAGAAACCGGCCAATGCGTTCGTCGCCGGTTTTGTCGGCAACCTCAATGCCTTTGCCGTCACCTCGCGAACCGCCCATGGCCTGAAAGTCTGCGGCGGCGAGCTGCCGTGGCGGACCGCCGACATGCCCAATACGGTGTACTGCCGCCCCGAACACCTACGGGTGATGGAGAGCGAAGGGCACCTGCACGGGCATCTGCTCGCGCAGTTCTTCCAGGGTGCCCAGAGCCGCCTGCTGGTGGATGTGGGTGGCCTGCAACCGCTGCTGGTGGACAGCAGCGACAACCAGCTGCATGTCGTCGGCGCGCCGATTGCCTTGGCCGTTGCGCCGCACATGTTGTTTACCCTGAATGCGTGAGAGTCGACTTTTGAAGCGTCCGTTTCTTGTTGCACAGATCAGCGATCTGCACCTTAAAGCCGGCCAGCGCCTGACCTATGGGGTTGTCGATACCTTGGGCGCACTGCGCCGTGCCGTCGACCATTTGAACGCCAGCCACCCACGGCCCGACATTGTGGTGGTCAGCGGTGACCTGGTGGACTTCGGCCGCGCCGATGAATACGCCGTGCTGCACCCTGAACTCGCGCGCCTGCACATGCCGTGCTACCTGGTGCCGGGCAACCACGACACCCGCGGGCCGTTGCTCGACGCATTCCGCGATCATGCCTATTTGCCTTTGTCGGCAGAGCAGCCGTTGGACTGGGTGGTGGACGAGCATCCGCTGCGCCTCATCGGCCTGGACTCGACTATCCCCGGTGGGCATGGCGGCCAGCTCCTGGACAGCCAATTGCAGTGGCTGGATGAGCAACTGGCGCGACGTCCTGACACGCCGACGTTGCTGATCCTGCACCATCCGCCGTTTGTCAGCGGCATCGGCCATATGGACCGCGAACCCTTTATCAACGCCGCCGCGCTGGAGCGCGTCGTGGCGCGCCACCCGCAAGTGGAACGCCTGTTGTGCGGGCACCTGCACCGGCCGATGCAGCGGCGCTTTGGCGGCAGCTTGAGTTGTGTGTGTCCCGGCACCTCCCATCAGATCGTGCTGGACCTGCAAGACGCCGCGCCCGCGCATTTCAACCTGGAACCGGCGGGGTATTTGTTGCATCGCTGGGATGCGCAACACGGCTTGATCAGCCACAACGGCGTGTTCGGGGATTACCCGGGGCCGTATCCGTTCTATGACGCTCATGGATTGATTGACTGAGGTTTACGGAGGTTTCACTTCACTCAACCAGGTAACTAACTAAGCACTAAGCAACTGAATAACCGTTAACGCCCCGGCCAATGTCACGTTTGGCCGACGGCATCCTGCTGCCCATTTTTTGCGCCCGGAACTTGGATTCCGCGCCGGAGTTCGTCCTGATGAAAGCCACGTTGAATGTATTGAGTGTATTGACCGGTGGCCTGGGTATTGCCCTGAGCCCCTTGGCGTCTGCTGACTTTTTGAGCGACAGCCAAGCCAACTTGAGTATGCGTAACTTCTACTTCAACAACGACAACCGCGACGGCACGGCGGCACCGTCGAAGACCGAAGAGTGGGGCCAGGCGTTTATCCTCAATTACCAGTCGGGTTTTACCGACGGCACCGTCGGCTTTGGCCTGGACGCCATCGGCATGCTCGGCGTGACCCTCGACAGCGGCGCCGGTCGCCATGTGGGCAGTTCGATGATCCCCAACGATGACGGCAAGGCCGCCGACAATTGGGCCCGTGGCGGTGCCACCGCGAAGGCGCGTTTCGCCAAGACCGAAGCGCGTTACGGCTACCTGCGCCCGAACCTGCCGATCCTGGTGAGCAACGACGGCCGCCTCTTACCGCAATCGTTCGAAGGCGGCCAGGTGACCAGCAAAGACATCGACAACCTGACCTTGATCGGCGGCCAGCTCCAGCACGCCACGGGGCGCGGCTCCAGCGACAGCAGTGGCCTGGCAGCAGCCGGCGGCACCCGCGAAAGCAATAAATTCACCTACGCCGGTGCGGACTACCAACTGACCAAGGACCTGATGGTCCAGTACTACTACGCCAACCTCGAAGACTATTACCAGCAACACTTCGCCGGGTTGATCCACGTGTTGCCGTTGGGTGACTACGGCTCATTGAAAACCGACCTGCGTTACTTCAAGACCACCTCGGACGGCAAAAACAGCAGCGCCGCGGGGCGTGCCGACGGCTACAAGTTCAGCGGCTATACCAAAAACGGCAGCGGTGAAATCGACAACAACACCTGGAGTGCAGCCTTCATTTACTCCCTGGGGCCGCATGCGATTACCGCAGGTTACCAGCAAGTGTCCGATGACAGCAACTTTGCCCAACTCAACCAAGGCGGCCTGGCGAACAAAGGGGAGGGCGGTTCGAGCCTGTACCTCTACACCGACCGTACGGTGCAGACCTTTATCCAGGCCGGCGAACGCACCGCCTTCGCCCAGTATGCCTATGACTTTACAGCGCTGGGCGTGCCGGGTTTGAAGGCGTCGATGATGTATTTGAAAGGTGACCATATCCTCACCGCCAGCGGCAATAACGCCAGCGAGTGGGAACGGGATATCGGCCTGGACTACGTGGTGCAGGGCGGCACCTTCAAGAACGTCGGGTTCGGCTGGCGCAACGGCGTGTCGCGCAGCGAGGTCGCGCGGGACCAGGATCAGAACCGGGTGTTTGTGAATTACTCGATTCCGTTGATGTAACCGGCCGAGCGGATCCCCCCTGTAGGAGCGAGCTTGCGCGCGAAAAACCTAAGTGCGCCGCGGACCGTCACGCAGCCCGCGTGATCGTTGGCGTTCTTCGCGAGCAAGCTCGCTCCTACAAGGGTGGATGTTCAGGCTGCCCGGCGCCACGAGTGTGGCATGGCCGCATTAACATGAGTGAATCTTGTGATCATCAGGAATAAAATGAGTTTGTTTCACTATCTCCGTCTACCGACAATGCCTGCCATTAATACCTACAGTGGAGTTGTAAGTCATGGCAGTCGCTCATTCCCTCGGATTTCCGCGCATTGGACGCGATCGTGAACTGAAAAAAGCGCAGGAAGCGTTCTGGAAGGGCGAACTCGACGAAGCTGGCCTGCGGGCTGTCGGCCGTGAGCTGCGCAAGACCCATTGGGCGTTGCAACAGCAGGCCGGTATTGACCTGTTGCCCGCCGGCGATTTCGCCTGGTACGACCAGGTGCTGACCCACTCGCTGATGTTCGGCGTGATCCCCGAGCGTTTCCGTCCCGCCGATGGCCAGGCCACCCTGCACACCCTGTTCGGCATGGCCCGTGGCGTCAGCGACAGCTGTTGTGGGGGGGCACACGCCCAGGAAATGACCAAGTGGTTCGACACCAATTACCACTACCTGGTACCCGAGTTCAGCGTTGACCAGCAGTTCCACCTCGGCTGGGACCAGCTGTTCGAGGAAGTGCAGGAAGCCCGTGAGCTGGGGCATACGGTCAAGCCGGTGGTGATCGGCCCGTTGACTTACCTGTGGCTGGGCAAGGCCAAGGGCGGTGACTTCGACAAGCTCGACCTGCTCGAGCGCCTGCTGCCGTTGTACGGCCAGATCTTCCAGCGCCTGGCGGAGTTGGGCGTGGAGTGGGTGCAGATCGATGAGCCGATCCTGGTCCTCGACCTGCCACAGGCCTGGAAAAACGCATTTGAGCGCGCCTATAACCTGATCCAGCGCGACCCGCTGAAAAAGCTGGTGGCCACCTATTTCGGCGGTCTGGAAGAGAACCTTGGCCTGGCGGCTAGCCTGCCGGTCGACGGTTTACATATCGACCTGGTACGTGCGCCGGACCAGTACCCGACCATCCTCGATCGCCTGCCGGCCTATAAGGTGTTGTCCCTGGGGGTGGTCAATGGCCGCAATGTCTGGCGCTGCGACCTGGAGAAAGCCCTGGCGACCTTGCAGCATGCCCATGAAAAACTCGGCGATCGCCTGTGGGTGGCGCCGTCCTGCTCGCTGTTGCACAGCCCCGTGGACGTGGGCCGCGAAGACCAATTGGATGCCGAGTTGAAAAGCTGGCTGGCGTTCGCCGTGCAGAAGTGTGCCGAAGTCGCGGTACTGGCCCGCGCGGTGAACGAACCCGAAGCCCCCGATGTGCTCGCCGCCCTGGCGCAAAGCCGCGCCGTACAGGCTGCCCGAGCGACCTCGCGGCGTATTCACAAGCCCGCCGTGCAAGCTCGCGTGGCAGCGATCACCGCCCAGGACAGCCAACGTCAGTCGCCGTTTGCCCAGCGTATCGACAAGCAGCGTGCGCGCCTCAACCTGCCGCTGTTCCCCACCACCACCATCGGTTCGTTCCCGCAAACCGCGTCGATCCGCCTGGCGCGCCAGTCCTACAAGCAAGGCAAGCTGAGCGAAGCCGAATACGTCGAAGCGATGCACAGCGAGATCAAGCATGCCGTCGAGGTCCAGGAAAACCTCGGCCTGGACGTGCTGGTACACGGTGAAGCCGAGCGTAACGACATGGTCGAGTACTTCGCCGAGCAACTGGACGGCTACGTGTTCACACGCTTCGGCTGGGTCCAGAGCTACGGTTCGCGCTGCGTAAAACCGGCTGTGATCTTCGGTGACCTGAGCCGTCCGAAGGCGATGACGGTGGAGTGGATCCGCTACGCCCAGGGCCTGACCCACAAGGTGATGAAGGGCATGCTGACTGGCCCGGTGACCATGCTGATGTGGTCCTTCCCGCGCGAGGACGTGAGCCGCGAAGTGCAGGCTCGGCAACTGGCGTTGGCGATTCGTGATGAAGTGCTGGACCTGGAAGCCGCTGGCATCCAGATCGTGCAGATTGACGAAGCGGCGTTCCGTGAAGGCCTGCCGTTGCGCCGTGCGCAGTGGCAGCCTTACCTGGACTGGGCCACCGAAGTGTTCCGCCTGTGCGCCTCGGGCGTGCGCGATGAAACCCAGATCCATACCCATATGTGCTACAGCGAGTTCAACGATGTGATCGAGTCCATCGCGGCGATGGATGCCGACGTGATCACCATCGAAACCTCACGCTCGGACATGGAACTGCTGCGTGCGTTCGAAGCCTTCGCCTACCCCAACGACATCGGCCCGGGCGTCTACGACATCCACTCGCCAAGGGTGCCGGATGCCTCGGAAATGGCCAACCTGCTGCGCAAGGCGGCCCAGCGCATTCCGGCCGAACGCTTGTGGGTGAACCCGGATTGCGGGTTGAAGACACGGGGTTGGCCGGAGACGGAAGCGGCGTTGATTCATATGGTCACCGCGGCTCGCCAGCTACGGGCTGAGTTGGCTTAAAACCTTACAAAACAGAAAGGGCACAAGTAACCTGTGGCGAGCGGGCTTGCCCAAAGGCTTTTTTGTAGGAGCGAGCTTGCTCGCGAAAAACTCACAGGCGCCGCGTTGATTCAGGGAACACGCGTTATCGTTGATGTTTTTCGCGAGCAAGCTCGCTCCTACAAAAGGCCATGTACGCGTAACTGACTGGCATCACATTCAGTCTGTACCAGGTCAGAGGTATTTGAGCCACGCCAGGTCGCGGCGCCGGGCCTTGAGCCTGGCGAACCAGTGCACGGGCGGGTAGAGCGCCAGGGGCAACACCAACGCCATCAGCCATACCGCACCGATACTGTCGAAACCGAAGTAGTTGCCATGGTTCAAGCCAAACAGAGCCACACAGGCGACATACAGCACTTTCAGCACATAAAGATGCAGCAGATAAAAGAACATCGGCACGCAACCAAACACCGCTAACACGTTGATCCAGCGTCGATGCCCCGCGCGTTCAAACGCCAGCAACAGCAACAGCCCAACCCCCAACGTCAACGCCAGGAACAGCAGCGAAGGTGGGTACTTGGTCACGTTGAAAAAGCTCATCAGCGTCTGCATGCCGCTGTCATACGCCTGCCAGGGCTTTTCGCCATAGCCATTGAGCGCACGCAACAGCACGAACCCCGCCAACGCACCCACACCGCCGAACAGCAAATGGCGCTGGCGCACGGCCGGCAATGCGGCATTGGCAAACCACGGGCCCAGGCTGTAACCCAGGGCAATCACACCGATCCACGGCAGCACCGGGTAGGTCGTGCGCAGGCGCAGGGTGTCGGACACTTCAATCCAACTGCGCTCATGCAGGATCGTCCACGGAACATGCAGCGCCGAGCCTGGATCGAAGTGCAGCCCATCCAGCAGGTTATGCCCGCCGATGATCACCAGCGCCAGCGCGATCAACAGCGGGCGCGGCAACCAGACCAGCGCGGCGAGGGCGATCATGCTGATGCCGATCGCCCAGATCACCTGCAGATAGATCACGCTGGGCAGCAGCTGGAAGGTCCAGGCGAAGTTGACCAGGGTAAATTCCAGCACCACCAGGAACAACCCACGCTTGAACAGGAACGCTGACACATCGCGACGGCCCGTGTATTTCTGACCGTACAACCAGGCGGACAGCCCGGTGAGCAGTACGAACACCGGCGCACACAGATGGGCGAGGGTGCGGCTCGCGAACAGTGCAGGCTCGGTGCTGTCGAGGCTCATCGGGTCGGTGACCTGGCGGTGCAACAGGAAGGTTTCGCGTACGTGGTCGAGGAGCATGAACAGGATCACCAGGCCGCGCAGGGCGTCGATGGAGAGCAGGCGTTGGCGCAGGGGAACAGTGTCGGTCATAAGCAGAAATCACAGGGCCGGGCGAAAAAACTGGATGTTATCCTATAACGCAAATGCCTGCGCTGCTGACGGTTAAGGTTTCAGCCACGCAGTCCTTCTGGTTCACTGTGAGGCACACAAGCAAGGGAGAGGCTGAACGTGAGTACTCGCAACAACGCGGTAATCCACACCCCGCAATCCGTCATCGCTTTCTGGCAGCAAGCCAGCCCCAAGCGCTGGTTCGCCAAGGACGCGGCCTTCGATGCCCGCTTTGGCGACACGTTCCGCGCCACCCACCTGCAAGCCGCCCGGCGCGAGCTGGAAGGCTGGCTGGACACAGCGGAGGGCGGCCTGGCCTTGCTGATCCTGCTCGATCAATACCCGCGCAATGCCTTTCGGGGAACCGCGCATATGTTCGCCACCGACCCGTTGGCGCGCCTGTATGCCCAGCGCATCGTCGACACGGGGCTGGATCAATTGATCGAACCCGCGTTGCGGGCGTTCTGCTACTTGCCGTTTGAACACTCGGAAAACCCGCAGGATCAGCAACGCTCCCTGGCCCTGAACCAGGCACTGGATGCCAACACCTATCGCTGGGCCAAGGAGCACGCCGCCATCATCGAGCGGTTCGGGCGCTTTCCCCATCGCAATGACGTGCTGGCCAGGCAGACCACCGACGCGGAGCACGCCTTCCTCAAGGCCGGTGGTTTCGCCGGCTGATCGACGGCCCGTCGCGCTGTTATTCCTCTCGGGAATGCCCCCATAAAAACCCTGCATTGTCTTTATGGCGGCGCATCTCGTAGCGTGGGGGCTCATCCAAGGAGATCGTCCCATGAGCCAAGGTCCGTTGCGTCTTTACGTTGATTCGCTGTTCACCAGCCCCTATGCGATGTCGGTGTTTGTCACCCTGCGCGAAAAAGGCCTGGCCTTCGACATGGTCACCCTCGACCTGGACGCCGGGCACAACCAGGCGGAGGACTTTGCCCATTTGTCTGTGACCCAACGGGTGCCGACCCTGGTGGAGGGCGACTTTGCCTTGTCGGAATCGTCCGCGATCAGCGAGTACCTGGAGCAGGCTTACCCCGAGACGCCGGTCTACCCGGCTGATCCCAAGCAGCGGGCGAGGGCGCGGCAGGTGCAGGCGTGGTTGCGCAGCGATTTGCTGCCGATTCGCCAGGAGCGTTCGACGCTGGTGGTGTTCTACGGGCAAGCGATGCCGCCGTTGTCAGCGCCGGCCGAAGCCGCCGCGCGCAAGTTGATCGACGCGGCGCAGGTGTTGCTGGCGGGGAACCCGCCGTACTTGTTCGGGGAGTGGTCGATTGCCGACGTAGACCTTGCAGTGATGCTCAACCGCCTGATCCTCAACGGTGACAGCGTACCTGCCGAGTTGGTGGACTATGCCCGGCGCCAGTGGCAGCGCCCCTCGGTGCAAGCCTGGGTCAATCTGCCAAGACCCGTGCTTTAGGCCATTCCTGCGCCACGCGGCGGTCCAACTCTTCCCAATCGGCCATGCCCAGGACCCGCGTGGTGTTCAAGCCGCGCAGGTAACCGCGTAGCTGCTGGGCACTGGCATAGACGTGGTCCGGGTCGGCCATCGGGTCCTGCAGCACCTGTTCATAGTCAACCAGGTAATCGGCGACCCGATCGCGAAACTCCGGCAATACGGCATCGCGGATCCGGTCGAAGGTTTTCTGGTGGGGCTTCATGGCATGGTCCTTATAAATTTTATGTTCAGCACTATCGGTTCAGATGATAGTCACCATCGAAGATCGCAAGTTCTGTTTTTTCATGAAAAGCGGAAAATCATCCCCATCGACACGCCGTTCAAGGAAATCGCGCGATGAGGACGTTTATCCAGCTGGCTATGATGACCCTGATGCTGGGGGTTGTGGGCATGACCACCCCGGCAATTGCCGATGACCTGCGTAGCAGCCATTTGCTACCTATCGACGCTAGCGTAGACTCTCTGCGCCGCACGCAGTCGGTTGGGGTGCTGTACAGCGAAAATACGCTCGACAACCTCAACTACCTTGAGCGCTACCACACGATGGCCATGAACGGTGCCAAGGGCAGCCTTGATGCACGTATCCGCGAGGCGTTCGTTAACAGCTCCGACCCTGAACTGGCGATCGACTGGTTGATGAACTCGCTGCAAGGTACCTTCCTGTCGGTGACGTTCTACGACAGCCTGGATGCCTTGGTGCAGGCTCATCCTGATGTCGTGGTGATGCTCGATACCCATAACCAGTTGCTGACCCAGCAAAACGACCAGGTCGAGGCGCGGTTTATTGCGCGGTTCTATGATGCGAACCTGCAATACATTGCCAAGGCTGAAGGTTCGGTGCACAAGCAAGTGCCGTCGGTGTGGGTGCATGACAAGGCCGCGCCGGAGATTGCGGCGCAGATCGAGCAGCAGCGAGATGTGCAACAAGATGCCTTGAAGCAGTTTGATGCATCGCTCAAGGCGCTGGTCCAAGCAGGTTGATGTAAATTTTTCCTTTTCTATTTTTCAGGATTTTGTATGCGCTCTTTTTTTGTACCGGTTCTGGCTGTCGCTTCTTTGTTGCTGGCCGGTTGTGTCTCCGCGCCGAATTCGCCGAGCTTGACCCTGCAAACCGCCAAAACCCCCGAAGGCTATGTGCAATGTGTATTGCCCAAGCTTGAAAAGCACGACATCACCTCGACCGTGACGCAGAACTCGCGCCACGCCAAGGTGGTGCTGACCAGCAAGATCGCCGCCGATGATGTGCTGGAAGCCTACAAGTCCCAGGACAGCACCAAGGTGTTCCTGTATGAGCGCAAGCCGTTGGCGTCGACCATCACCCCTTCGCGCCTCGAACTGGCCGCCAAGGAATGCCAGTAATCACTGATCACGCAAGACCTTGCGTGGGAGGGGGCTGCCCTCTCCCGCAGTCTGATTGATGTAACGCCTAGGGTTTTGCTTCGTGGCTGAAGCTGTCGACCGTCTTGACCAGCCCTTGAGCCGCCAACGCCACCAATTCTGCGCCTTTCTCCACCGTCGCCAGGGCCGGGTCGGAACCCATGCGCCCGTCGGGGAAGCGGGCGCGGAAGTCCAGTGCTTCACGGATCGGCCCGGTATTGGCGATCTGCGGCGAATACTCGGCAGTCTTGATCGACTCCGGATAAGCCCACTGCGTCACCGCAATTTCCGACGGCGTGGCATGGCTGCCATGACCTACCGGGAACTGCCGATGGGCCAGGTCGTTGACGCCTTCCAGGTCCCACCAGTTCACCAGCTTCAGCGCGAACCCGGCCGGGCGGCGGGCGTAGCTGGCTTCGGTGTACAGCTCGGAAAAGGCCGCTTCAATCGTGGCGATATTGCCGCCGTGGCCGTTGAGGAACAGGATCTTCTCGAAACCATGCCCGGCCAGCGAGCGCACCCAGTCGCCAATCGCGGCAATAAAGGTGGAAGGGCGCAGAGAGATGGTGCCGGGGAAGCCCAGGTGGTGCTGGGCCATGCCGATATTGAAGGTCGGGCCGATCAGGATGTCGGCGTTCTCTTGCGCTTGATGGGCGATGATCTCCGGGCACATCCAGTCGGTGCCGAGCAGGCCCGTGGGGCCGTGCTGCTCGTTGGAGCCGATGGGGATCACTACCGTGCGACTGCGCTCCAGGAACTGCTCGATCTCGATCCAGGTGGACTTATGTAGCAGCATGCGACGCTCTCTTTTATCGGTGGGACAGGTTAGCCGCCACGGATTGTACGACTACTTGCCACCTGTTGGGGTTTACAGTTGAGGTACGTCGAGGACTTCAACCAGCGCTGGTCGGGGTACCACGAGAACATGAACTGCCCGTCCTTGAGTTTATCCACGACCTGGCGTGCTACCTGCGGGCGCACTGCCGGGCACCCCTGGCTGCGGCCGATACGGCCTTCGCGCTTGCTCCACAGCGGGCTTACGTAGTCGGCGGCATGAATCACCAGCGCGCGGTCGCGGGCCTGGTCATTGAAGCCCGGCTCCAGGCCATCCATGCGCAGCGAGTAGCCATGGGTGCCCAGGTAACTTTCCTGGGTGCGGAACAGCCCCAGGCTGGACTGGTGGCTGCCCTCGCGATTGGAAAATTGGGTGGCGAAGTTTTCCCCGGACTTCGCGCCATGGGCCACCAGGTCGCGCAGCACCAGGGTTTTCTTGCGCAAGTCGAAGATCCACAGCCGACGGGCGGTCGAAGGTTGGGAATAGTCAATCACAGCCAGGCGCTCGGAACGTTCCTCGCCATTATTGATCGCGCACTGCACGGCGCTCAGGGCGCTTTTCAGTACTGTGGGATTGAGTTCTGGAGCCGAGCGCGCCAGGCTGTTATACAAGGAAGGAGGGTTGCCATTGGCGGCGAGCGCAACACTGCTCAACATTGCCAGGCTCACAGTGATAAGGCCGAGACGGCACATAAAAGTCAGCATCTACAGTACATCCCCCCGCTGTGGATTGGAGCAAAGCCATTGTTCAAAAAACACGCATATTACGTGAGCATTTGCTTGCTCGTTGCACCATTGGTCGCGACAGCCGACGCGCTGATGGTGGATTCATTGCCAGTGACGGCGCCCAGTCCGGTCAACTCGGCCCCCATACAGCAGGCCCTTGCGCAGTTGCCTGGGGTCTGCCCCGAACTTGCCCCCCGGATCGACGCTGCCTTGCAATCGCGCCTGCAGGCGTTCTACCAGCAGCAGGGTGATGTACCGCTGTGGTCCGCCGACGAACGCCGCCAGGCCCTGCAATCTCAGTTGCTGATGCTGGCCGATGACGGCCTGGACCCCACCCACTATAGCCTGCCCCCGGCGAATGCCACGGCGAACGTGCTGTGCAACGATATCGACACCAGCCGCCAGTACCTGCAAGCCTTGCAAGACCTGCACTACGGGCGCCTGCAACAATCGCGCTTCGAACCGCTGTGGCATGCCCAGCCTCCCGCCCGTGACCCCAATACCGAAGTGCTGGGGTTTGCCGCCACCGGCCTGCACGATATGGCCCAGGCGTTTGACCAGGCCCGTCCCAGCGCCGACTTGTATCGCAGCCTGCGCAATGTTTACTCCACGGCGCGCCAACAACCGTTGCCGCACTGGGAAGCGGTCGCCAGCGGCCCGTTGCTGCGCCCCGGCATGGAAGACCCACGGGTTCCAGAATTGGCGCGGCGCTTATACAGCGGCGGCTACCTGGCCCAGGCTCCCGCCGGCAACGGCAGGCAATACCGGGATGAACTGGTCACGGCCGTCAAAGCCTTCCAGCTCAGCCACTCCTTGCAATCCGATGGCGTGATTGGCGCGGGCACCGTGGCCGAACTCAATATCAGCCCAGCGATTCGTCGCGAACAATTGCGCATCAACCTGGAGCGCTTTCGCTGGCTGAGCCAGGACCTGGAACCCGAGGGCGTGCTGGTCAACGTGGCCGCCGCACAACTGAGCGTTTACCAGAGCGGCATTCCCGTGTGGCAAACCCGCCTGCAAGTCGGGCGTGCCGAGCGCCAGACACCGCTGCTCAAATCGCGCATCACCCGGCTGACCCTCAACCCCACTTGGACCATCCCGCCGACCATCATGCGTGAGGACAAACTCCCGGCGATTCGGCTCAACCCCGAGTACCTGCGCCAGCAGAACCTGCAAGTGCTCGACGCCGAAGGCCACCCGCTGGCCCCCGAACAGATCGACTGGGCACGCCCCGGCAACATCCTGCTGCGCCAGGAAGCCGGCCCGCGCAACCCGTTGGGCAAGATCGTGATGCGCTTCCCCAACCCGTATTCGGTGTACCTGCACGACACCCCCAGCCAGCCACTGTTCACCAAAGGCCCGCGCGCGTTCAGCTCCGGTTGCGTGCGGGTCGAGCAACCGCTGCTGCTGCGCGACCTGCTGGTGACGCCGGCGGAACGTGCTCGCACCGATGAATTGCTGGCCACGGGTGTGACCCATGAATTCCGACTGGCCACGCCGGTGCCGGTGTTACTGGGCTACTGGACGGTGGAAGTGGATCGCCAGGGCGGGCTGGTGTATGCGCCGGATATCTACGGGCGCGATCTGGTGTTGATGAAGGCTATGGGTTCCCAAGCCCTGTAGACGCGAGGCGCGCAATCACCAGGGTGACGGCCTGGTTCACCGTCAGCAGCGCCGTGTCGAGGGTCCATGGCGCTTCATCCCAAGCCTCATACTCATGGTCCAGGACCGACTGCCAGGTGGGCGGAACCAGGCCGGCGATGTCGCCTGAGCGGGTTTCCACGCGGCGTTGATGGACCTGTGGGTCAGAGCAGATCACCTGGATGTCGAGCACGTCCACGCTAGCCTGCGTGGCCACGTTCGCCCATGCAGATCGGCTTTCCCGGACCGGATTCACGCAATCGGCTATCACCGTATGACCCAGTTGCAGATGACTCAGCGCCAGCGCATTGGCCACCCCATAGCCGCTCGCGCCCACATCTGCCGCCAGCACGCCGGCATTGCGAATCGCCTGCTCGATCACGTCGATGCGCAGGTAAACCGCGCGAGTCTGGCGCGCGAGTTCACGGGCGATGGTGGTCTTTCCGGTTCCGGGAAGGCCGCTGAAGACGATAAGCATGGTTCTATCTCGATAAGTCCGGAGGGCCGGTTCAGGGTATCCTCCTGTTCACCCACCGGTCGACCCTAGGAGCCCAGCATGACCTTGCCGTTCGTGAAAATGCATGCTCATGGCGATGATTTCATCATCATCGACCGCCGTGGCCAGGACGACCCGATCACCGCGCAGGTTGCCCGCTGCCTGGGCAATCGCCACACCGGTATCGGTTTCAACCAACTGGCTGTGGTGCTCGACTGCGCCGATGCCGCTGCGCGTATCAAGTTCTGGAACCCCAATGGCACGCCCCTGGAGGCCTGTGGCAGTGCCACTCGGGGGGTGGCCGACCGCTTGATGCAGGAAACCGGCACCGATTCGATCGTATTGCGCACTGAGCGCGGGTTGCTGACGTGCGTGCGGGTGGCGGGGCAGCGGGTGTCGGTCAATATGGGCGCGCCATCGCTGGACTGGGCCGCAGTGCCGCTCGCCGAGCCGCTGGATACCCGAACCTTGCCGATCAGCGGCAGCCCGGCCGCGTGCAGCATGGGGAATCCACACTGCACGTTCTTTGTCGAGGATATCGCTGCCGTCGACGTCGAAGCGCTGGGCCCCGCCCTGGAAGTTCACCCGTTATTCCCGGCCAGGACCAATGTTCATTTTGTCCAGGTACTGGATCGCCGCCATATCCGCCTGCGCATCTGGGAGCGGGGCGGCGGTGTACCGCTGGGTTCCGGGTCGTGCTGCTGCGGGGCGGTGGTAAATGGTATCCGCCGTGGTTTGCTGGACGATACGGTTGAAGTGCACTGCGACGGCGGCACGCTCACCGTGCAGTGGGACGGGCAGGGTGGTGTGCTGTTGACCGGGCGTGTGGAGCCGATCATGCAAGGCACGGTGTACGCGATTCCGGTGTAGGCGTGCCGAGTACCGACAGGTTCATTTGGGGCCTCAACGCCATGGGCTGCACCCGGTCTAGCACCGATAGGGTAAAGTCGGCAGCCCAAGGAAGACACTTCAGGTAACAAAACATGATGCTGTGGTTGCGGCGATCCGCCTTGAGTCTGCTGGCCCTGCTGGCTGTCACCCTGTTGATCAGCACCGCCCAGGCCGACACGGCACCTGCGAGCCCGATCAAGGTCGCGCTGGACCAGCGCGTGATCGACCTCACCAATACCCTCGATGCGACGGCCATCCGCCGCCTGACCGACCAGCTCGCGGCCCTCGAACAACGCAAGGGCGCGCAGATAGCCGTGTTGCTGGTACCCAGCACCGGCCGCGACAGCCTCGAAGACTTCACCAACCAACTGTTCCGCGCCTGGAAGCTGGGGCGCAAGGACGTCAACGACGGCATCCTGTTGCTGGTGGCCAAGGACGATCGCAAGGTGCGCATCGAAGTGGGGTATGGCCTGGAAGGTACCGTCACCGACCTGTTGGCCCACCGCATCATCGAAGAACACATCACTCCGGCGTTTCGCCAGGGCGACTACGCGGGGGGTATCCAACAGGGTGTGGACGACCTCAGCGTGCTGGTCGAGGGTGGCGACCTGCCGAAGGTGGCCAGCCCGGGGCTGCCGCCTCCGGCAATCGCGGTATTGCTGGCGTTCATCGTGGGCGCCATCGGCGGCGTGTTGATCAGCGCCGGCAAGCTGCCCTGGCGCCGGGCGCTGGTGGTCGCGGTCGCGGTGACGGTGCTGCTGGCGGTGTTCGCCGGTGGTCAGGATTGGCCGGTGTGCCTACTGTTGTTACCGCTGACCCTGCTGATCGGCGGTGCCACATTCGGTGCATTGTGGATGGCGCGCACGGTGTTTTATGGCGTGCTGGGCCTGCTGGCCTACATTGCCGGGCTGGTGGTGACGGATCGTTACGTGGATGTCGATTTCATTCACTGGCTGGCGTTTCCCCTGGGTGCATTGGTGGTGCTGGGGATGTACCTGATCCTGTTTGTCATCATGAAAGATGCCTGGAAACGCAGCCGCGTGGGATGTGTTGCGCGAGCGCTGGCGGCGGTGGCGGTGTACGTGGTGGCGGGCGTGCTGTTCGAGCGCGGGCGTGATGGCTGGCTGTTTGCGATCCCGATTGCCTCATTCGTGGCGCTGTTTATCTTTGGCAAGGCCAGCGTTGGGGCGGGATCGAGCTCGGGCAGCGGTTCCGGTTCGAGCGCCAGCAGCTCAAGTTCCAGCAGCAGTTCGTCGGGAGGTGGCGGTTCCAGCGGCGGCGGCGGGGCGTCCGGCAGTTGGTGATGGCGAGTCGCGTAGCCCATCGACCTTGGGGGAGAGCTCCGGCAGTTGCAGTGCACGTCCTTAGGTGAGCCAGCACGGCGATCAGGGCAGCACGATATAGTCGTTCTGCTGCACGATTGGCCGGTGCGGCCCCTGCACAAGGTGGACATAGCGGCCGTCCACCAGGTCGATGGGGAGGCAGTCATCGATATCCAATACCCCGTCGGTGTGAGCCTGGGACCAATGGCGCAGCATCTGCTGCTGACCCTTGGCTTTGGCTGCCTGTTTGTTGGGCGCTACCACCAGCAGGTAGTGATGGGCTTCGCCAAAGCTGTGGGCTTCATAGCCGCCCAGGTTGATGAAATACAGATGTTGCGCCCCGGCCTGGGGTGCCAGGGGGCTGAGCTCGACTGTCCAGCCATCGACACCCTCCACGGCCATCCAGGCATCGATATGCACACCCTTGGGGCTGCCAAACCAGGCGTCGCGCAATTGCGGGTAAGTGCCTTCCGACGTATCCGCCACGGCGAATACCACATCATGGACTTCGATCCGGGCGCGTGGGTGCTTGCCCCCGAGCATCACGACAAACAGCATTGCAGGTCCTTCCTGGCAGCTTGGCAAAGGGCAACCATACTTCGATTGAACCCTTTTGTCCGGCCAATGCCACACTGTTAACCCGCGAACTCATCAGGAGATTGTCATGCGAACCATTGATCTGGCCGGCGTTCCCGTCCCTGTCATCGGCCAGGGAACCTGGCGCATGGGCGAGAACCCCGACCAGCGCCGCGCCGAAGTCGCCGCGTTGCAACTGGGGATCGACGAGGGCATGACCCTGATCGATACCGCCGAAATGTACGGCGAAGGGGGGGCCGAGGAGGTGGTCGGCGAGGCCATTCGCGGCAAGCGTGACCAGGTGTTCCTGGTGAGCAAGGTCTACCCCCATAACGCCAGCCACAAGGGTGTCCCCCGTGCTTGCGAGGCCAGCCTCCGGCGCTTGGGGACTGATTACATCGATCTGTATCTGCTGCATTGGCGCGGCCAGTATCCGCTTGAAGAAACGGTCGAGGCCTTCGAGCGGCTGCGCGAAGCCGGCAAAATCGGCCGCTGGGGCGTGTCCAATTTCGATGTCGCCGACCTGCAGGAACTTGCTTCCCCGGCCTGTGCCACCAACCAGGTGCTCTACAACATTGAAGAGCGCGGTATCGAATTCGACTTGCTGCCATGGTGGCAACAGCATCACTTGCCATTGATGGCTTATTGTCCGATTGCCCAGGGGGGTGGGCTGCTATCCAGCCAGACGCTCAAGCACATCGCTCACCTTCATGAGGTCACGCCTGCCCAGGTGGCCTTGGCGTGGGTGTTGCGCCAGGAGGGGGTGATTGCCATCCCCAAGGCCGTGACGCCCGAACACGTGCGCCTTAACGCCAGCGCCGCGAACCTGGTGCTGGATGAACACGATCTGGAGGCCATCGACCGGGTGTTCGGCGCGCCCAAGCGCAAGCACCCCCTGGCGATGGTCTGAGTGTCGCGCAGAAACGGCGCCGTCCCTGGCAGCCGTTTGCGCATCAGGCCGGGTCAGCCGGCCGCCGGGCTGCGCCAGTCGTCCGAGCCGGATGTACCGGAGACCTCATGGGTCCAAGTGATCTTGCGATAGCTGAAGTAGACGTCTTCGAGGTGGGTGAAATGCGCGTTGTCCGGGTCCTGGCAATTGGGCATGCGCGACTGGATGTCGACGATGGTCGCACCTTCGAGTTCGATAGTGAAGTAGTGCTCCTGCGTGCCTGCCGCTGAGGTCCGCAGCCACTCCAGTCGGCACTTGACCTCTTCGCCGCTGGTGAGGGCGCTGAAGAGCAACGGCGATGACTTGTCGAAGACCTTGCTGATCATCAACGGTTTATGCACCCTCTGCCCCGTGGGTTGGCCCGATTGCGGGTCGCGGGGAATGATTACCTGGTGAGCAAACGCCTGCACGAGAATCTGGTCCTCATGACCTTCCTGGTAAATGCCACCTACCGAGTCCTGGGTAAAAGTGCCTGCCGTTATCAAACCTTGCTTGACACCGGTAATAGAAAGATACGCGGGTGTTGGCATGTCGGGTTTCCTTGCCTTATTGATAGGGAGTTCCATTCGGCGACGGGCCGGATGGGCACAACCCCTATAACAAGAAGCGTGCCTGAAAGTTGGAACTCCAATGAAATAAGGGGTTCGATGTGGCGTGCGCTTGTATTTTATAAGTTGCGGGGAGGCGGGGGCGATATTAACGGCTGGTATTTGCGCTTAAGTGCGCAATTAGTTGCTTGTTCTGTTTGAGCCGATCTAATCAATGAAGCGCGAGCAGTCAGGGCATTTTGCAACGGATTAAACTGCGCAAATTGCTGCGCAGGCCAGTTTTTATGGTGATTGTAGGAAATTCCTTAAGTAGGCGCATGTTGCTTGCTGAATGTTTTTTGCGTGACTAATGTTCGCTCGCTTCGTCACGTTTTTCACGAAGCTTCATGGCTTACTGGTGCGCAGCCAATACGCAGTTAGTTCGCCGGTCCTATCTTGGATAATCGTGCGCGGTTAAAAATGATTTACTCAGACACGCTTTGCGCTTATTACCTTGAGGTCGCCCGAACGCCATGTTCAGATGCAAGTTATGCCGGCAGTGAAGTGCGCTTCTCCAGCGAATATGAAGCCCTTGAAACCGAGCTGGCCAAGGCCCAATCGATCCACGGCGGCAGCCAGCCAGACTGGCAGCTCGTCAGGGTCATCAGCGAAGGCGTGCTGCGTCAGCATTCCAAGGATTTGCGGGTCGCGGCATGGTTGACCTGGGCGTTGTACCAGCGTGAATCCTTTCCTGGTTTGCTGGCAGGCCTGGGCCTGCTGCGTCATCTTTGCGAACAGCATTGGGCGGCTGTCCACCCCGCCAAGATGCGTACCCGTGGCGCAGCTTTCGGCTGGCTGGTGCTGCGCCTTGAGCCCTTGTTTGCGCAAACCCTTGCAATCGCGGATCAGCAACCACTGTTCCAAGCCATCCTTGAACACCTTTCCAGCCTGGATGAATGCTGGAGCGCATGCCTGGGAAGCGACGCGCCACTCCTTCTGCCGATTCGCAGGCAATTATCAGAGCGCCTGGCGCGCACGGCGCAATGCGGTCCCGAGCCGGCCGGTGTGACGGCGGTCGTTGCACAGGTCAAGCAGGCAGCGACTCAATTGCTCAAGCCGGAAGCTGCAATCGATAACGAAAAAGACGCACATAAGCGACTTCGCACCCTGCAGGACCAGGCTCGCCCATTGTGTACCTGGTGGCTGCGCCAGGACGCTACAGACCTGCGCGCATTGCGCCTGGGCCGTACGCTGGCCTGGCTGCCCCTGGTCAGTTACCCCGACGCCGACAGTGCAGGGATCACCAGCCTGCGTGGCCCCACATCCGACAAGCTCAACCGTTACCAGGAGCGTTTTACCCAAGGTCATTACGCCGACCTGGTGCTTGAGCTTGAAGCGAGCCTGGCCAGTGCGATGTTCTGGTTCGACGGTTTGCGCATGCAGTGGGAGTGCCTCGAGGCGCTGCAGGCTCATCTGGCGATGTCCGAGGTGGAAGTCAGCCTCGCCCTGTTGTTGCAACGCCTGCCGAACCTCCTCGGGTTCTGCTTTCACGACGGCGTTCCGTTTGCGGATGCTGCGACTCGCGACTGGATTGCGCTGCAGGTGAATCGCCATCTGCAAAGAACCTCACCCTCGCAGATATCGATCGATGCCGACGCCGAGCCGTGGGAGAGGGCGTTGCAGGACGTCATGCCACGCTTGCGCAAGGACGGGCTCAAGGCCGCCGTCGGGGAACTCAGGCAGGGCCTGCATGCCGCACGCGGCGAGCGAGCGCGCTTCCATTGGCGTTTGGCCCAGGCCCGGTTGTGTGTACTGGCCGGCAAGTACGAGCTGGCGAGAATCCAGCTTGAACAGTTGGATCATGAACTGCAGCAGGCGGGGCTGGACCGTTGGGAGCCTGGCCTGGCGCTGCAGGTGGCGCAGTTGCTGTATCGCTGCTGCGACCTGTTGCCACAAAGCCATGCCGTGCGGGAGCGCAAGGAAGACACCCATCGCAGGTTGTGCCACTTCGACCTGGAAGCGGTACTTGAATAGGCTTTCGAGCCGCTCGAAAAAAAGGAGATAGACCATGGCCAAAGAAGGTTCGGTAGCACCCAAGGAACGCATCAATATCACCTTCAAACCTGCCGTTGGAGACGCACAGGAAGAAGTTGAACTGCCGTTGAAGTTGTTGGTACTGGGGGATTTCACCCAGCGTGAGGACTTGCGCAAGCTGGAAGACCGCAAGCCGATCAGTATCGACAAGAACACCCTGGACGAGGTGCTGGCCAAGCAAGCGCTGGAGTTGACGCTCAGCGTGCCCAATCGCCTCCAGGACGCGCCCGACGTTGAAGAGCTGGGCATACAGGTGCGGATCAATTCGATGCAGGACTTCAACCCCGCAAGCCTGGTGGAGCAGATTCCCGAACTGAAAAAGCTGATGACGCTGCGTGAAGCGTTGATGGCATTGAAGGGGCCACTGGGGAATACGCCGAGCTTTCGCAAGGCCATCGAGCAAGCCCTGGCCAATGATGAATCCCGTGCACGGGTATTGGCCGAGTTGGGGCTGGGCAGTTCCACCGTATGACTTTTTCAGGAAAAGGACACTGAACGATGAGCGCACAACATAAACCGCTGGCCACATCAACGGATGACAACGGCGGCATCCTTGACAACATTATTGCCCAGACGCTGCTGACGGTTGACGACGAGGCGTATGGCATCGCCAAGCGCGGGGTCTCGGCGTTTATCGAAGAGCTGGTCAAACCGCACAACAGCGGTGAGCCGGTCAAGAAACGCCTGGTCGATCGGATGATCGCCGAAATCGATGCCAAGCTCAGCCAGCAGATGGACGAAATTCTCCACCACCCGGATTTCCAGGCGCTTGAAGCCGCGTGGAAGGGCCTGCAGTTGCTGGTCGATCGCACTAATTTTCGCGAGAACATCAAGATCGAACTGCTGAATGTCGCGCGGCAGGACCTGTTGGATGATTTTGAAGACTCGCCGGAAATCAACCAGTCCGGGCTCTATAAACACATCTACAGTGCCGAATACGGTCAGTTTGGCGGCCAGCCGGTAGGCGCCATCATTGCCAACTACTTCCTCTCGCCCAGCGCGCCGGATGTCAAGCTGATGCAGTACGTTTCCAGCGTGGCCTGCATGGCCCATGCGCCGTTTATCGCGGCTGCCGGGCCGGGGTTCTTTGGCTTGGAAAGCTTTACCGGGCTGCCCGACCTGAAGGATCTCAAGGATCATTTCGAAGGCCCCCAGTTTGCCAAGTGGCAGAGCTTTCGCCAGAGCGAAGATGCCCGCTACATCGGCCTTACCGTGCCACGGTTCCTGCTGCGCACCCCCTACGACCCGTCGGAGTGCCCGGTCAAGACCTTTGCCTACCAGGAAAACGTGGTCAACAGCCACGAACACTATCTGTGGGGCAATACTGCCTACGCGTTCGCCACGCGCCTGACCGATAGCTTCGCCCGGTTTCGCTGGTGCCCGAACATTATCGGTCCGCAAAGCGGTGGCATGGTGGAGGACCTGCCGTTGCACCACTTCCACAGCATGGGCGAAATCGAAACCAAGATTCCTACCGAGGTGCTGGTTTCCGATCGTCGCGAATATGAGTTGGCCGAGGAAGGCTTTATTGCCCTGACCATGCGCAAGGGCAGTGACAATGCCGCGTTCTTCTCCGCCAGTTCCGTGCAGAAACCCAAGTACTTCGGCACCAGCGCCGAGGGCAGGGAGGCCGAGCTGAACTACCGCCTGGGTACCCAGTTGCCGTACATGATGGTGGTCAACCGGTTGGCCCATTACCTCAAGGTGCTGCAGCGCGAACAACTGGGTTCGTGGAAGGAGCGCACCGACCTTGAGCTGGAGCTCAACAAGTGGATTCGCCAATACGTGGCGGACCAGGAAAACCCCAGCGCCGAAGTGCGCGGCCGGCGTCCGCTGCGAGCCGCCCGTATTGTCGTCAGTGACGTCGACGGGGAACCTGGCTGGTACCGCGTCAACCTCAGTGTGCGACCTCACTTCAAGTACATGGGGGCGGATTTCACCTTGTCCCTGGTCGGCAAGCTCGACAAAGAATGAGCAGGCACCAGGGGATGACACATTACTGCAGCCTATTCGAGCGCCTTGACGGCCAGGCACCTGCCCAGGCGAACAGCGTGGCGTCCATCGCGACGCACCTGGGCAAGATGCTCAGCACGCGTGCGGGCAGTGTCCAGACATTGCACGACTACGGCTTGCCGGATCTCAATGACCTGCGCCTGAGCCTGCACGAATCATTGAGCCGATCGCGCCTGTCGATCGAACGGTTTATCCAGGCCTATGAGCCGCGTTTGGCGAACGTGCGCGTAAGGCTATTGCCCCGCGACCGCGATCCCCTGGTCCTGGCATTTGCCATCGAGGCCACACTGCTCGCCAATGGAATCAGGCAACCGGTGGTGTTCAGTGCGCTTCTGGGTGATGGTGGGCAGGTCGAGGTTGCGCCGGATGACCTTTAATCGTTATTACCAAAGCGAACTCAGTGCCTTGCGTCAGCTGGGGCGACGTTTCGCCGAGCGCAATCCAGCCCTGGCACCGTTTCTCGCAGAGGCCGGCCAGGACCCGGACGTGGAGCGTTTGCTCGAAGGCTTTGCGTTTCTCACCGGCCGCCTGCGGCAGAAACTGGATGACGAATTACCCGAACTGACCCATTCGTTGATGCAGTTGTTGTGGCCCAACTACATGCGGCCTCTGCCATCGTTCAGCATCTTGCAGTTCGATCCGTTGAAACGGGCAGGGCCTGCTGTCCGGGTGGCGCGCGACACCGCAGTGGAAAGCGCGGCCATCAATGGCGAGCGCTGTCGCTTTCGGACCTGCTACAGCACCCAGGTCATGGCGCTGCAACTGAGCGCCGTGACGTATGTCTTCCAGGGTGAGCGAGCCCTGTTGGACCTGCGGTTGGACATGAGCGCTCCGGGGAATTTCAGTGAGTTGGTGTTCGACACGTTGCGGTTGCACCTGGCCGGGGATCGCCACGTCAGCCAGGGGTTGTACCTGGGCCTGCTGCGTCATCTCGACGGCATCGAGTTGTTGCTTCTCGGTGATGACGGCCAGCCCGTCAACGGGACCGATGGGCAGGCAATGTCGCTGCGGCTGTGTGCCAGCCAGGTACACCCGGTGGGGTTCTGCGAAGAACAGGCGTTGATTCCTTACCCAGTAAATACCTTCCGTGGTTATCGCCTGCTGCAGGAGTATTTTGCCTTCCCTGACAAATACCTGTTCGTGGATGTCAGCGGTTTGGATCGGTTACATGGGGTGCCCCAGGCACTGCTCAAACGGGTGCGTGGCATGGTGATGCGTTTTGAACTGCGCACCCAGGGGCATGAGCCGCAACGCCCCGGCCTGGACAACGTGAAGCTCTATTGCACCCCCATCGTCAATCTGTTCAACCATGATGCCGTGCCCGTTCGCCTGGACGGCAAGCAGGATGAGTACCTGCTGGTGCCTGGGGAATATACCCGCGGCAACGCCGCGGTGTTTTCCGTGGACAGCGTGACGGGATGGCGCCCGGGTGGCCTGGGTTATCGGCATTACGTACCGTTCGAGTCCTTTGAACACGACAGCGCCACCCCAGCCTCGAACATGGCCCCCAGCTACAGCCTTCGCCAGCGTGCATCGGCACAGCATGCCGGTCTCGACACCTGGATCGCGTTTGAGCGTGACCAGGGGCACGAACAGGAAACACTGTCGATCGAGTTGACCTGCACCAATCAGAACCTGCCGCTGCAGCTACAGGTGGGGCAGGTCAACCAGCCCTGCGAGCAGACCCCGGAATTTCTGGCGTTTCGAAATATCACCGTGCCGACCACGAGTCTTGCTCCGCCCCTGGACCAGGACTTCCTGTGGCGACTGATCAGCAACCTGTCGCTCAACTACCTGTCGTTGACCGATATCAATGCCCTGAAAGTCATCCTCGAAACCTACGACCTGCCGCGTTATCACAGCCGCCAGGCGCAGAAGATCAGTGCAAAGCGGTTGGGAGCGCTGCGCGCCATCCGGCACGAAGCCGTCGACCGATTGCTCAATGGCCTGCCGATTCGCGGTGTGCGGGTGGACCTGTCGATCGATACCCAAGGCTTCCTCGGCCAGGGCGAAACCTTTGTATTCGCTTCGGTGCTCAACGAGTTTTTTGCGCTGTACGCCAGCTTGAATTCGTATCACGAATTGCGAGTGATCAGCACACAAGGAGATGTGTACCTATGGCCACCCCGCATGGGCGAGCAGCCCCTGCTTTAACCGAACTGTCCCGTTTCATCCGCGAGTACTCGCTGTTCCAGGCGGTGTTACAGGTGATCGAGCGCTTGCGTGATGCCCATCCACTGCTGGATGAGGACGCGTTGTATGACCAATTGGAATTCCAGGCCAATCCAGGCTTGGGCTTTCCCGGACACGACATCGATCGAGTGGAGTTTTTTGTGGAGTACGGTCAATTGCGCGCGCGGCTTCGCCTCAATGTCCTCGGGCTATGTGGCGCGGGGTCACCACTGCCCGCGTTCTACGCGGAGCAGGCGTACGCAGAGGTGTCAGGCGGTAACGCCACCCGGGATTTCCTGGACGTGTTTCACCACCGCCTGCAACGGCTGATGCTGCCGATCTGGCGCAAATATCGTTATCGAGCCTGCTTCCGACGGGGCGCCAGTGATGCGTTCTCGGCGCAGATGTTTGCCTTGATCGGACTGGGAGGCCAGGACATTCGTCGGGCGGCAGCGCTGGACTGCAAACGGCTGCTGCCTTACCTGGGGCTGCTGAGCCTGCGCGCGCATTCGGCGGCAATGATTGAGACTGTGATGCGCCATTACTTCAAGCACCGCCGGTTGTTCATCGAACAGTGGGTTGAACGCAGCGTGTCAATCAACGGACAGCAGCGCAATCGGCTGGGGGCGGCCAACCACACGCTCGGCCAGGACCTGGTGCTGGGGAGTCGGGTCACCGATTGCAGCGGCAAGTTCACCGTGCATCTGCTCGGGCTCGACTGGCAACGATTTCACCAGTTCCTGCCGACCGGGGAGGACTTGCGCCCCTTATGTGCACTGCTGCGCTTAACCGCGCGCGCACCGCTGGAATATGACGTGCGCCTGGTGCTCGCTGAAGGGGAGATCCGCGCGCTGCATATCGGCGAGCGCAATGTGTGTCGCCTGGGATGGACCAGTTGGCTGGGGCATGAGCGGGCGGATGGTGTGGTCACGCTGGCTGGCAATGCGCATTAAGGACTGATGATTATGATGAATGTAGACCTGCAACAATTGATACGGACATTGGCGGCGCAAACCCGCAGCGACCTGGAACGCTCGGCTGAACGTTGTATCGCCCGGGGCGGTCGCGAAGTGCTGGTGGAGGACCTGCTGCTGGCGCTGCTGGAGCACGCCGATGGCGTGTTGGCCAAGGCGCTGGCAGAGGCCAACGTAGCGCTGCACGAACTGCAGGCGACGCTGCAGCCAAAGACCGCGCAGTGTGCAACCCACAACCCGGTGTTCGCCCAGGCTTTGGTGCAGTGGTTGCAACAGGCGTTGATGGTTGCGCACCTTGAACTGGGGCGACATGACGTTGACCAAGGTGCCCTGTTGCTCGCGCTGCTACGTCATCCCCTGGAGCACGCCGGCAGCGGTTATCAAGGTATTTTGAGCCGTTTGGACGCTGATCGCGTACGTGACTTCTTATTGAGCCAGGGCGCACAAGTCCAGGCAGTGGTGGCTGAATCATGGTTGCAGCGTTTTACCCAGGACCTGACGCGCCAGGCCCGTGAAGGCTTGATCGACCCTGTCATCTGCCGGGAGGGTGAAATCCGGCAATTGATCGACATCCTCGTGCGTCGACGCAAGAACAACCCGATCCTGGTCGGAGAAGCCGGGGTCGGGAAAACGGCGATTGTCGAAGGCTTCGCCCTGCAAGTGGTCGCATCGCAGGTACCGCCAGCCCTCCAGGCTGTGCGCGTGCTGACCCTTGATATGGGGCTGCTGCAAGCGGGGGCTGGTATCAAGGGCGAATTCGAGCGCCGCCTCAAGGGGGTGATCGACGAAGTCAACGCCTCGCCCCAGGCCGTGATCCTGTTTATCGACGAGGCTCATATGCTGGTGGGGGCCGCGGGGCCGGGTGGTGCGTCGGATGCCGCCAACCTGCTCAAGCCTGCGTTGGCCCGCGGTCAACTGCGGACCATCGCCGCCACCACCTGGTCGGAGTACAAGCAATACATCGAAAAGGACCCCGCATTGGCGCGGCGTTTTCAACCGGTACGGGTGGGCGAACCGAGTGTCGAGGCCGCGGTATCGATCCTGCGTGGACTGGTGCCGGTCTATGAGGCCAGCCATGACGTGTACGTGCGCGATGATGCGGTTGTCGCGGCAGCGCACATGAGCGCGCGGTATTTGGCCGGGCGCCAGCTACCGGATAAAGCGGTGGATGTGCTGGATACGGCGTGCGCAAGGGCTCGCACGTGCTTGTCGGCGCGGCCCGAAGCCTTGCAATGCCTGGTCGCCGAGCTTGCCGAAGGGACGCGGCAACACCTGGCGCTGCGCAGGGATGCCGAGGTCGGGCTGCCGGTCGATGAGGTGGCCCTGCAAGCCTTGAGCCTGCGACTGGATGCCCTGGAGCAGGAGCGCCAGGCCCTGGAGCAGTGCTGGGTTGAACAGCGCGAGCAGCCGACGGCAAGCCCGACGGTGTGCCCGCGCCTGGTGGCCCAGGTCATCAGTGCGTGGACCGGGATTCCCGTCGAGCAAGTGGCCCTTGAACCCAGCGAAAAAGTCCTGGGGTTCGCCGATGCCTTGCGAGCACGCATTCTGGGACAGGAGCCGGTCGTGCAGGCGCTTGATCGCAGCCTGCGGGCCGTAGCTGCCGGCCTCAACGAACCCGATGCGCCGGTAGGTGTATTCCTGCTGGCCGGCCCCAGCGGTGTGGGCAAGACCGAAACCGCGCTGGCGCTGGCCGACCTGCTGTACGGAGGCCAGCGGTTCGTCACCCTCATCAATATGTCGGAGTATCAGGAAAAACACTCACTGTCTCGATTGATCGGTGCACCTCCGGGTTACGTGGGCTACGGCGAAGGCGGTGTCCTGACCGAAGCGGTGCGGCAACGCCCTTATTCGGTGGTGTTGCTCGACGAGGTCGAGAAGGCAGACCCGGAGGTGTTGAACCTGTTCTACCAAGTCTTCGACAAGGGCTTGGCCAATGATGGCGAAGGGCGGGAGATCGATTTCCGTAATACGTTGATCCTGATGACCTCCAATCTCGGCAGCGACTGCATCAGTGAGGCGTGCGCCGACGGCCTGCGCCCGGACATCGAGGTATTGCAAGCCGCGATCCTCCCCGCGCTGCGGGCACACTTCAAACCGGCGTTGCTGGCCCGGATGCGGGTGGTGCCCTATTACCCGGTGACGGGTGAGGTGCTCAATGACGTGGCACGCCTCAAGCTTGCGCGCCTTGGCCAGCGATTACAGCAACGCCAGTTGGCGTTTACCCACACGCCCGAGCTGGTGGCGCACATGGTCCGGCTCTGCACACACGGTGACAGCGGAGCGCGCGCGATCGATCAGTGGATCGAGTCGGACCTGCTGCCGCAGATCGCTGAGCGGCTGCTGACTGCAACGGTGGGCCATGCAGGTCTGTCACGGGTTCATGCACGGCTGGATAGCAGCGGTCGGCCAGTCTGCGAGTTCGGCCAATGATGAAAAGCCTGTTTACCCCATTACCCCATCCCCTGACCTATGCCGAGACCTTGCTCGGCTGGTTCTGCCGACTGGGCCATGAACACGACGAAACCACGCTGGCGGACTTGTGCGTGACCGGCGCTGCGCAACTGAGCCAGTGTGAACTCAGCCAGCTGTACCTGTTCGATGAGCCGGCGGGCAGGCTTGAGCTGATCGCCCAGCATCTCCACGGGGCACTGCCGCCGGGCGACCCAGCGTCGGGCCCTGGCTCCCAGCATGAACCTCTGTTGCACTACGTGCTGACCCAAGGGCAGCCCCTTACCCTGGATGACCTGAGCCAGTGCGTGCATGACACCGGGTTCCTGCCGGCAGTGGCGCAGCCTTGGCATTGCCTGTCCTGCATACCGCTGCTGGGGCGCAGCAAAACCATCATGGGGGTATTGCTGTGCGCCAGCCCGCGCCCAGCCCAATTGCAAGGTTATGTTGCCTCGCTGGCGCGCCTTGGCGGCTTCGCGCTGGCGCAATTGAGCCTGTTGCGACGGATGCAGCCCGCATCGGAGGTCACCCGGCTCAAATCGAGAGCGCCCGCCACTCGTGTGTACGGCTTGATCGGCAACAGTGTCGCGATGAACGAGACCTGCCGCTTGATCGGTAAGGTCCTGCACACGCCGTACACCGTGTTGCTGCGTGGCGAGACCGGTACCGGCAAGGAAGTGGTGGCGCGGGCCATCCACGCCGCCGGGCCGCGCAGCGCTAAAGCGTTCGTGGTGCAGAACTGCGCCGCGTTTCCGGAAGGCCTGTTGGAGAGCGAGCTGTTCGGCTACCGCAAGGGCGCATTTACCGGGGCCCAGCGCGACCACGTCGGGTTATTTGATGCAGCCCATGGCGGCACGCTGCTGTTGGATGAAATCGGTGACATGCCGCTCTCACTGCAGGCCAAGTTGCTGCGCGTTTTGCAGGAAGGAGAAGTGCGTCCGCTGGGGGCCAATGCTTCCCATAAGGTCGATGTCCGCATCATCGCGGCGACTCACCGTGACCTGCTTGCCATGGTGGCCCAGGGGACCTTCCGCGAAGACCTGTATTACCGGCTGGCGCAGTTTCCCATCGAGTTGCCGGCGCTGCGTGAGCGCGACGGCGACGCGCTGCAACTGGCGCGTCATTTCGCCGACGAGGCCTGTATGGCACTCGGTCGGCCAGCTGTTGGCTGGTCAAGCGCGGCCCTGGATCAACTGACGAGTCATGGCTTCCCCGGCAATGTCCGCGAACTCAAGTGCCTGGTGGAGCGCGCGGTGCTGCTGTGTGATGACGGTGTGATCCTGCCGCTGCACCTGGCGCTGTCGCCGCGAACGGAGGCCGCTGTAGAGACCACATTACGCCAGCGCCTGGAGAGGGTGGAGCGCATGGTCCTGATCGATTGCCTGCAGAAGAACCGTGGTAATCGAACACGCACCGCCCGTGAGCTGGGCGTCGCTCGCCGCACGCTGCTCTACCGGCTTGCCCGCTTGAATATTCCTGTTGGTGAAGCCAAGGGGGAGTGCTGAATGCCTTGTGTCTATGGGAGATACCCGATGCCTGATCGTCTGTGGCAAGCCATGTTGCTTGTGTTGTGTGTGCTGGGCGGCTGTAACGCCAATTATGTCTTCGATGATGCTGACTACCGTCCGTTGGGCGACCCGCAAGCGACCAGTCGCGGCCAGTGAATGGAGGACCCGAGCATGCAACTGGTATTTGAAGTGTATGACGGCGCTGGCACCGAGCCGCTGGCCGGCGCTCGCAAGACGTTTGCCGGTGTCGGCGGTGTGATCGGTCGCGGGGCCGGTTGCGACTGGGTGATCCCCGATGCCAGTCGACTGTTGTCCAGTCACCATGGGCTGGTGAGCTACCGTGAAGGTCGCTACTTTCTGACGGACATCAGCAGCAATGGCATTTGCGTGGCCGACAGTGGTGAACGCCTGAATAAAGGGCAGGCGCGACTGATCGCCGACGGTGATCTTTTTCAACTGGGGGCATTGGCGATACGCGCAAGGCTTATCGAGCCGCCGGCCCCGCCCGGCGCGCGGCGATTTACGGCACCGGGGCCGATTCCCGACGATGCTTTCCTGGCCCTGGACCCCATGCAGGCGCTGGATGATGAGGACCTCACCCATCCGTCATTGGACGGGCTGGACGCATTGAGTACTGTCGCCCAAGAACCGGGGCCGTGGATGACTCACAGCGCGGCGGACCGAGACCATCTGGTCTTGCCTCGATGGGTGGAGCCCGACCTGGAGGTGCCGCCGAGCCCGCAGGTTGTCACTGCGCCAGCGGACAACGAGTCCTTTTGGACGCAGTTTGCGGCAGCGCTGGGGATCCGCCTCGACGACGTTGACAGGCCAGCGCGAGAGGCATTGGCGATCAAGGTCGCCGGCTTGCTCAAGCTGAGTATCGAGGGGTTGCAGCACAACCTGCGCACCTGCGACGAACTGAAAAGTGAATCGAACCTGGCGCCCGCCGCTCCCGTTGTGAACAGCCCAAACCCCCTAAGGCAGTGCGCGGATGCCGAGACGGCGTTGGCCGCATTGTTGGGCATCAGCGAATTTGGCCAACTGCCCGCCGACCTGGCGATCACTCAAGTGCACCGGGATATGCAGACGCATCAGATTGCATTGCTGGCGGCATGTCGTGCCGCGGCGCGCAGCGCGCGGGAAGCGTTCGCCCCCAGCTATCTGCTGCTGTGTTTCGAGCGCCAGGACAAATCGCCCCGGTTCAACACCGACGGTGCCCAATGGCGCGCCTATCAACGTCACTACCAGCGCCTGGTCGAGGCTGAACCGCTCACGGGACACCTGTTGGGCAAGGACTTCGCCAGAGCCTATGACGAGCAGGTCCGCCTGATCTCCACCCTTCATGTGGACTACCCGGGATGATGATCATGTATCGAGCCGCCGTTGCATCCATGCTGGTGGTATTCAGCCTGTTGACCGGGTGCAGCACCCTGTCGCCTTTTTCTACCGTGACCAAGCTGGATCTGAAGCTGGTCGCCAGCGATCAGGTCAACCCCGACCTGCACGGGCGTCCCTCGCCGATCGTGGTGCACTTGCTCGAGCTGCGCCATCCCGTGGCCTTCGAGAATGCCGATTTTTTCAGCCTTTACGGGCGTGCCGAGCAAGCCTTGCCCAAGGACTGGGTAAGCAGCGAGGAGCTGGAAATGCGCCCCGGCGAACGGCTGGAGCTCAAGCTCAAGGTTGAACCGCAGAGCCGTTATGTGGGGGTGCTGGCCGCCTATCGAGACCTGCCCCATGTGCAGTGGCGAATGGTGGTGTCGCTTAACCCGCAGAAACTGACCCGGGCCAGCCTGGTGCTTGACAAGGCTGGCATCCGGGTCGCCAACCCGATTTCTGGTGCGAGGCAGGATTGATATGCTCGTTCATAAAGTCATTTGGCAGGAAGGCATGTTGTTGCGGCCCCAGCACCTGCAACACAACGATCGTTACTACAACCAGCAACTCAACCGCACCCGCCTGCTGGGCTGCGACACCTGGGGTTTCATCACCCTTGAAATCGACCTGCAGTACATGCGCCTGGGCAAGATCGTCGTCAACCAAGCCAGTGGTGTATTACCCGACGGCAGCCTCTTCGAGTTGAGTGCCGCCATGGAGCCGCTGGTCCTGCAGGTACCTGCCAACGCGGGCAGGCAAGGGATCTATCTTGCGTTGCCGTTGACGACCCACAACCAGATCGAGGCGCGCAAGCAGGACCAGGCCGATGTCTGGGCACGCTATATCACCTGGCCGATGGACGTTGGCGACTCCAATGCCGGTGTCGATTTACGTTGTCAGATTCACTGCGGCCGTCCGGACCTGCGCCTGCTGCTGGGGGAGCATCACAGTGACCAGGCGTGTGTGATGCTCAAGGTCGCCCAGGTTGTGGATTGCACGGATGAAGAGGGCGTGAGCCTGGACCCGGAGTTCAGCCCGACCTTCATGTATGTCCAGGGATCGGCTTATGTATCGTCGTGCCTCAAGGAGGTGATCAGCCTGCTGGCCTGCCGAGGCGACGCCATTGCAGAGCGTATCCAGGGCAACGGTGCCGCCGCCGGTTCGCAGATCGGCGACTTTCTGATGCTGCAACTGGTCAATCGTTGCGAGTGGGTCCTGCGTCACTATCTGGGCCAGGTTCAGGTTCGTCCGGAAACGGTGTTCCGCGAGTGCCTGTCGATGCTCGGTGAGTTATCGACGTTCGCCCATGACAGCAAGCGTGCCCAGTTGGACGTGCGGTATCGGCATAACGACCAGGGCGCCAGCTTTCGTGGGCTGATGGAGGGCATTCGCTCCATGCTGTCGATGGTGCTGGAGCAGCATGCCATGGAGCTCGCGCTGCAACAGCGTCAATACGGCGTGCTGGTATGCCCGGTGAGCGACCTCAAGCTGCTCGGCAGCGCGACCTTCATCCTGACGGCCAGCGCGCAGTGTGATTCGGATGAGCTTCGTCACCGTTTGCCGGCGCATCTGAAGATCGGCCCGGTGGAGCGTATACGCGAACTGGTCAACCTGCATCTGGCGGGCATCAAGGTCAAGCCGCTGCCGGTGGCACCGCGACAGTTGCCGTTCCATGCCGGCAAAACCTATTTCATGCTCGAACTCAGCGCCCGGGACATCACGCAACTGGAGCATTCGGGTGGGTTTGCCTTCCATGTCGGCGGCGAGTTTGCCGAGCTTGAACTCACCTTCTGGGCCATCAGGAACTGAACACTATGACCACGGACCGTGAATACCCACAGGACGAAAAAACTGTCCTGCTTGATCGTGAAGGACGGGGGCCGGCGCAGGGCGCGATCACCGACTTCCCCACGCCACCGCGCTTCGAGCAATTGGAAGACCGAATGATCTACGCGGCCCGCTTGCAGGGCGCGCAGACCTTCAATATGGGGCTTAACCCGCTGGTTGCGGTCGCTTGGGAATTACTCGCGGAGGTGGCCCGGCTCAGGGGCCATTGCGGCCGGGAAAGCTTGCAAACACTGAATGATCGGCTGTCGGAAGGGGTCACCCAATTCGAGACCCGTGCCTTACATGAGGGGAGCGAAAACGGCCAGGTCATGTCGGCGCGTTATGTGTTGTGCAGCGTGATCGATGAAGCGGTGGTGACCACCGCCTGGGGCAGTCGCAGCGATTGGTCGAAGGTCAGCCTGCTGAGCCGCTTCCATAACGAAACGTTCGGCGGCGAAAAGTTTTTCCAGCTGCTGGAGCGACTGTCCCGAGACCCGGTCAAGCACATTGCGCTGCTGGAATTGATGTACCTGTGCCTGGCGATGGGGTTTGAGGGTAAATATCGGGTCATGGAGCGCGGCGTGCTGCAACTTGAAGCGGTGCGCGATGCCTTGTATCGCCAGGTCAGGCATGTCCGGGGCACGCCGCAGCCTGTCTCTGTATTACCGCCACGGGTGGAGCCCGTACGCCATAAAGCCCCGCGCAAGCTGCCAACCCTTTGGGTTGGAATCCTTTGCCTGGGCTGCATGCTGGCGATCTATTCGGGGTTTGCCTGGGTATTGGGCAAAGAGCGCACACAGGTGCTGCAACCTTTTCAAATTTCGGCGCCGGATCTGACTCGGACGCCCCTGTAACGCTGGGAGCAATGAATGAACGCATTCTTCAAGGGCGCGGGCACCGTGCTGGCTACGATTTGGGTCTGGAGCTTGTTGCTGGTGCTTTCAGTCGCGCTGTTCGTATGGTTTTTCGGACCCTTGCTCGCGGTGGACGGGTATCGGTTCTGGGCCGCACCGACATCGCGCCTGTTGACCATCTGCGTGGTGTTTCTGTTGTGGGGGCTGGCGATGGTCCTGGCCAGCGGGCGCCGCGCCGCGCGGCTGAAAAAGCCCGGACACCAGGCGCATCATGAGCAACAGGGGCGCATCGAGGACGAGCAGAAACAAGTGCGTGGCCGCTTCAGGGAGGCGCTGCATACCCTGAAAACCTCTGGCCGGTATGCTGAACGCAGCGAGCGTTGGCGTGATGAGCTGCCCTGGTACCTGTTGATCGGCGAGGCGGGCAGTGGCAAGACGCGCTTGCTGGCGGCCAGTGGGTTGCCGTTTCCGCTGGACCGTGTCGAGCCGAGTTCGACGGGCCAGACCCGCTACTGTGATTGGTACTTTGCCGACGACGCGGTGCTGGTCGATACCGCCGGACGCTACTTGACGCAACCGGACGGTGCCGTGGATGCCGCGGGCTGGTTGACCTTGCTCAGGCTGCTCAGGGCGCGACGCCCGGTCCGCCCGCTCAATGGTGTCGTGGTGACCTTGTCGATGGAAACGCTGGTTGGCAGCCACCCGCTGGATCTGGACCATCACGCCCGTCACATTCACACGCGCTTGCAGGAAATCCAGCAGACGTTGCATGTCGATGTGCCGATCTACCTGGTCCTGACCCAGGCCGATCGGTTGACGGGGTTTGCCGAATACTTCGACTCACCCCAGGCCGACGCCGCCGAAGGCGTACTGGGTGAACAGCTGATCACCGGCAAGGCCGGCACTGAAGTCACCCAGGTGCGCCAGGCGTTCGAGACGCTGCTGCAACGCCTGGGCGGTGAGTTGATTCAGCGCTTGCACGCGCAGCGCAGTGTCGAGCAGCGCGGGCTGACACTCGACTTTCCGCAACAGATGGCGCGAGTCGGCGAACGCCTGTGCGCATTTATCGAGCTGGCTTTTTCCGCGCATCGTTATCAACGTATCAACGGACTGCGCGGGTTCTATTTGACCTGCGCCGGTGAGCGCGGCTCGCACTTCATCCAGGGCTTGTTCAACCGGGTGATATTTGCCGAGGCCGGCCTCGCCGGTCTGCAGGGCCAGGAACAGCAGCGCATACGTCGCCGGCAAATCGGCGTGGCCGTGGCCGCAACCCTGATCATCGGTGCGGCGGGTTGGCTGTGGATGCACAGTTATTCGGTCAACCATCATCGCTTGCAGCAACTGGCCAACCTGGCGACGCCAGTTGCCTTGCCACTTGGTACGGACGCGACGCTGGCCGTGTTGCCGCTGCTGGATGCACGGCGGGCGGCGATCCAGGTTTTCCCCGCAGTGCAGGACGTGCCACTGGTGGAACGTGCAGGCTTGTATCAGGGAGAAGCGAGTCAGCCGGTGCTGGACAGCGCTTATGAGCAGGCCCTGCAACAGCAGTTATTGCCACGGGTGTCCGAGTTGCTCGAAGAGCAGGTGCGTTCGAGCCTGGATGATCGCGAGCGGCTGTTGGACAACCTGCGTGCCTACCTGATGCTCACCTTGCGCGAGCGCCGTGATACGGCTTGGCTGGCGCAGCGAGTGGCTGGCCATTGGTCGGCACGTTATGCGGGCGATACGTCGACACAGCACCGCCTGAATGTGCACCTGGCGCAGTTGCTTGGGCAATCGTTCGTGGCACCGGTGGATGATCAACTGGTTGCCCTGGCGCGCCAGGCATTGCGCGGTGAGTCGTTGGCCGATGTGATCTACCGGGTGCTGCGCGAGCAGTCGCGTAACCTGGAACCCTTGCGCTTTGCCGAGGGCAAGGTATTTGCCGCCATCGATCATCCGATCCCCGGGTTCTACACAAAACGGTATTTGCAGTATTTCGAGACGCAGGGGCCGCGATTGGTGAATGCCATTGCCCAGGACAATTGGGTGCTGGGTGAAGGGACGGACTTGAGTGCCATGGATTTACGCCGGCTGATGCTTGAGCTCGAGCAGCGTTACTTCAGCGAGTACGCCGACGCCTGGAGTGAGGCATTGGGCCAGGTCAGCCTGCAGGCGACTGACGGCCTCAGGCAAGGTGCCGAGCAACTTGCCAGCTTGACGTCCGCCCAGTCGCCCCTGATCCAGCTGTTGCAGTTGGTCAGGGAAAATACCCGCTTGCTCCCTGTCAGCGAGCGACTGGATGAGGTGACGCGCCAGATCGGTGAGGTGGGCGCGGTGGCGCAGTTGGCAAGCGACGCGCTAATGGAGCAGTTGCCGCCGGATTCGGCCCGGCGTGCGTTGCAGCGCCGCTTCGAACCGTTGCACCAGATGCTGGACGAGCGGCAAAACCCCGGTGCCGAGTTAAGCCAGGCCCTGCGTCTGGCCGACGAGTTGCACCTGCAACTGACGGCCCTGAACCGTGAGAGTGCGCCGGAGCAGGCGGCCTTCCAAAAGGCTATACGGCGCATGGAGGGCCAGCAGGATGTGCTGGGCAATTTGCGTGACGCTGCTGCGCGTCTGCCACTGCCGCTGTCTGCCTGGTTCGAGGCCATTGCCGATGATGTCTGGCGCCACTGGTTGGATGAGGCCTATGTGTATGTGAACCAGCGCTATCAAAGCGAGGTATACGGTGTGTATGCCAAGGCCATTCGCCAGCGGTACCCGTTCAATGCCCACGGTACCAGCGATGTGGCGCTCAGTGATTTCACCGATTTTTTCAAGCCTCGAGGTGTGATGGCGCGGTTCTATGACAGTTACCTGCGCCCGTTTGTCAGCACCGAGGGCAGCCGCTACCGCTTGCGCGGCCTGGACGGGCGCAGCTTTCCGACATCACGTGCTTTCCTGGACCAACTGGCGAAGGCGCAAGTGATCCGGCGCGGTTTTTTTTCCGAGGAACAAGGAGGCTTGTCCGTGCGCTTTACCCTGGCCCCCTACAGCCTGGACCAGGCGGTCAGTCGCGCCATCCTGCGTATTGGCGATCAACAACTGGAATATCGCCACGGCCCCATCGTGCCCATGGCGTTTCATTGGCCCACCGAGGCCGACAACGGTCGCAGCAGCCTGGTCCTGGAGCGGGGCGCGCATCGACCCCTGGGGATCGAGAAAAACAGCGGAGATTGGTCATTGTTCCGCTTCTTCGATTTGATGCAGAGCGAGCCCGCCAATGGCCGGAACGCGCAGATACTTAAGTCTGACCTCTCGGGTTTGCGCGCCAATTACCTGTTGACCAGCCAGCGCATGCCCAACCCATTTCAAATCGCGGCCTGGCGCACGTTCCGCTTGCCGGAGCGACTGTGAGCCGCCATGGCATCCCTTGGCGCAGTGCGGGGCGTACGCAGCGCGGCAAGGTCAGGGCGCGTAACGAGGACGCGTTCCTCGATTGCCCTCAACGCGGCTGTTGGGCGGTGGCGGACGGCATGGGCGGGCACCGGGCCGGGGATGTGGCCAGCCAATGGGTGGCCAGCAGCCTGGCGTCCTTGTCGGGGCAGGGTAGCCTCGATCAGCGCGTGGAAGCCGTTCGCCGATGCCTGCAATCGCTCAATTGGCAACTGGGCCATGGGCTGAGACGCCTCGCAGGTGATCTCGACGGCACCATGGGCAGCACCGTCGTCACGCTACTGTTGGAGGGCGGTCGTGCTGCCTGTGTGTGGGCGGGAGACAGCCGTTGCTACCTGTGGCGCGGGCAGAACCTGTATCAACTGTCCCGCGACCACTCCCTGCTTCGACAACTGATGGATGAACAACAGTTGAGCCTGGAGCAGGCCCGAGCCCACCCGGATGCGCGGGCCTTGACGCGGGCCGTCGGCGCCCGTGAGCCCTTGAACCTGGAAGTGCTGGAGCTCAGCACTCGGCCAGGCGATGTGTTCCTGTTGTGCAGCGACGGTCTGTACCAGTCACTCAGTCATGGCGAGCTGGGACGTGCCTTGAGCATGGGCACGCCGCAACAGATGGTGGACCGGTTGTTCGCCGCCGTCATGCGCGGCACGGCGCGGGACGACCTGACTGCTGTGGTGGTGCAGTCATGAGCGCGACCGTGGCCCCACCCAGCCTGCTCGCCGGGCGTTATCAGCTGGAGCGGATACTCGGCAGCGGAGGCATGGGTGTGGTCTACCGCGCCCGTGACTTGCTGCACGAACAATTCGGCGAACCGTGTTCCAGTGTGGCCTTGAAGGTCCTCGGCGAAACCTTTGCCGAGTGCCCGGATGCCCATGTGCTGTTGTACAGCGAGTTTGCCCTGGCCCGCGGCCTGCGACATGAGCGGGTGGTGCGCATGTATGGATTCGACGTCGATATCAACCGGCATATCGCGTTCTTTACCATGGAGTTGATGCACGGCATGACCCTGGACCGACTGCTGCTCGAATACCCCGGTGGCATGCCTTGGCGAGAACTGCAACCGATGGCGGTGCAGTTGCTCGACGCCGTGGCGTATACCCATCGCCTGGGTGTGCTGCACGGCGATCTGAAGCCGGGCAACGTCATGGTCAGCGAGGAGGGCCTGCGGTTGTTCGATTTCGGCCTGGGGCAGTCACTGTTCACGACCGGGTTGCCGGGCCTGAGCCGCGGCCATATCGGTGCCTGGACACCCGCTTATGCCGCGCCGGAGCTGCTGGCCGGCGATGCGCTGTCAATGGCCGCCGACCTGTACGGCGTGGCGTGCGTGCTTTACGAGATGGCGCAAGGACGGCGGCCGGGGGAGCGCTCATCCGCTGAGTCACTGCCGCGACCACGGCAATGGCCTCGGCATTATTGGCCGGCGTTACGCACGGCGCTGGCCCTGGACCCCGAGCGTCGTACCATCAGCGTCGCTGAGTTGCGTGAGATGATGGGCTGCCCGTGGCGCCGTTGGTTTGTGTAGCGCGGTGTCAGCTGTTCACGTCGTGCAACCGGCAGTAGTCAGCCCAGCTCATGCCGGCCATCTGCGCCACTTCCTTGTGGACTTCGAGGCGTTGGGCTTCGAACGCCTGGGCTGACTCCGCTGTCAGCTTGAGTGTCAGCTCCCAGGCAAACAGCCCCTGGCGCTCGGCTTCAGCCTCGAAGGCTTCGTGCAGGTGCTCGGCGCGGTATTGCGCCAGGGTTTCGCCTTTGGCCTGGGCCGCCAGCGGGTTCAGGGTATCCAACTGCGTGACGATGTCGGGATGTTCTGCCAGGAATCGGTCCAGGGCGAGCTGGTGGTTATCGCCGGGTTGTGACAAGGCTGTGCTCCAGGTTGATAAAGGGGGCAGGGTCGAGGTGCAGTCGCGTCCAGTGTCCGGCGCCACGTTAACGGATGGCGGGTGCCGGCTGGCAGAACGGGCGGATCGTCGATCTGCGCGTCGAGGGCCAAGGATGGGCCAAGGATGGGCCAACCCAGGAAGTTCGACAAGCATAACGCCCCGAAATGAATGCCGAAAAAAACCGGGTGGCGCTGCAAAAGCCTTTCGCTCCCGCTATCAGGACGTGTAGCGTTAGCCGGTGTTTTCGGCCCTGCCTTCCAGGGACGGTAAGCGACGGACAGAGGGATGGGTCATGGCGCAAACGCTGTTCAAACTGTTCTTTACCCAGCGTCTGGCCGCCCTGGCCAGTACCGAGTCATTGCGTGCGATCCGCGAGGGGCTGTTGTGGATCCTGCCGTGCCTGCTGGTGTCGGCCGCCTTTCTGATCCTGTCCGAATGCGCTCGCGTGCTGGGGTTCGCCCCGTCGTTGGTGACCTTCCTGGCGGGGCTGCATAACCAGATCAGCTCGGTGATCCCGCTATTGGTGGCGGCCTCCATCGGTTACATGCTTGCCATTCAATATCGGCTGCCACAGTTGCCCGTCGCCTTCCTGTGCCTGGCCCACGTGGTGGTGGCGACCTTTATCCTGCGTGATTACCCGCGCACCTCGGCCACCTTCGTACTGTTTATCGCGATTGCTTCGCCGCTGCTCAATGTGCCCGCGATCGCCTGGCTGCATCGCTATCGCTGGACCCGCCTGGTCAACGAGGACCTGGTGACCCACAACCTCAGGGGCACCATCAATATGGTGATGCCGGGCGCAATCACCTCACTGGCCTTGGTGGTGGTGCTGTCGATGCTGTTGCAGATTCCCTATGTGGCAGAGCTTCAGGGGCCGCAGGTGATCGATGCGCTGGAATCACCCTACGGCAGCGGTTTGTTCGTGACCCTGATGAATTCGCTGTTGTGGTTTTTCGGCATTCACGGTGTGTACGCGATGCAGCCGTTGTTCGATGTGCTGGACCAGGCGGTGGTGCTGAACCATGCCGCCTTGGCCGCCGGAGAGCCGATCAAGTACCTGCTCAACAGTGGCCTGCTGGGCAGTTTCGCCTTTATCGGCGGCTCGGGCGGGGCGCTGTGCCTGTTGGTGGCGATCCTGCTGTTTTCCCGGAGCCAGTCCATGCGCCTGTTGGCAATAGCCAGCTTGCCGTTGTCGTTGTTCAACGTCAGCGAAGTGCTGCTGTTTGGTTTGCCGATTATCCTCAACCCGCGCTTGTTCGTTCCGTTCCTGCTGGTGCCGGCTTTCAATGCGATGGTGGCGCTGACCGTGGTGCAGCTCGGCTGGGTGTCGCCCGCCGTGGTCAGCGTGCCATTTACCGCGCCGGTGCTGTTCAATGCCTACCTCAGCACCCACGGCGATCTGGCCGCGGTGGTGCTGCAAGTCGCCCTGCTGGTGATCGGCACCCTGATCTACGCGCCCTATGTGCGCGCGATCCATCGTCAGCCCACCGAAGGCGGTACGGTGTACCTCAAGTCGTTGGACATGACCTTTCGCGGCCTCGAAGAAAAAGGCCGCCTGCTGGAGTTGGACCCGGTGCTCGCGTCTCACAAGCTGCTGGCGCGCCAGGCCAACGAACTGAGCCGCATCCAGCAGATCAGCGATTATGAGTTCTACCTCGAGTTCCAGCCCCAGGTCTCGACCCGCACCGGCCTGTGTACCGGCTGTGAAGCCTTGATGCGCGCCCGGGATGCCCAGGGTACCGTGCATTCGCCCTGGGAATTTCTGCAATGGCTGGCCCAGGCGCGACTGATGCCGGATGTGGATGTGTGGGTGGCGTCCCAGGCCGTGCGTGAGTACCAGAAGTGGCAGAAAGTCGGTTTTGCCTTGCCGATGACGATCAATATTTCCAGCGCCACCCTGACGGATGCTGCCTATGGCGAACGCCTGGTGGAAATCCTGGCCCAGGCCCACGGGCAGGTGTCGGTGGAAATCACCGAAGACGCGTTGGTCAGTGATATCCAGGTCACGCGCCAGACCCTCCAGAAACTGCAAGCCATCGGCGCCAAGATCTATATCGATGACTTTGGCACCGGGTATTCCGCCTTGAGTTACCTGCACCAGTTTCCGGTGGACTTCATCAAGATCGACCGCAGTTTTGTGGTCGCCCAGCACGAGCCAAAGGGCGCCCAGGTGCTGACCGGCCTGTTGCGCTTTTGCGAGGCGTTGAACCTGGGAGTGGTGGTCGAAGGCGTGGAGACCGCCGAGCAGTTGGCCTTCCTGAACTCAGGCAATTTATCCAGGGCTGGTATTTCAGCAAGGCGCTGCCAGGTGATCAATTGCAAGGCTTTGTGCGCAATCGCGCCAGCCTGGCCGAGGCCTAGGCCGACTCGTAGCCACCACCGGTCCGGGCGATCTCTTCGAGCAACCCGTCTATGCCCGCCAGGCGTGCGCGGTTGTCGTGGTCCCAGGGGTGAAAGCCGGGTTTGAAGTAATGCAGCCACGGTCGCAGCATCCTTGGGAACACCCCCTTGGGACCGTAGAGAAACTTGAGCATGCGCCAGACCCCCTTTAAATGCCCTCCGGCCTTGCGGTCGGCAATCAGCAAGCGTACGTGGAAATCAAACACCACCAGCCAGAAGAGCAGGGTGGTGGTGAGCATGGTCCCGGTGCGCAACAGATAGCGCAGTGGCCCGGGCTTGACCACGGTGTTCCACACATCGAACGCCACGGCCTTGTGCTCGGTTTCTTCCAGGGCGTGCCAGTACCACATCTGCTGGTAGCCCTTGTGTGAGTCGCCAAAGCGCGACGGGTCGCTGAGCAGTATTTCCGCGAGCATCGCGGTGTAGTGCTCCAGGGCGATGGTTACTGCCAGGTTGAAAGACGGCGGCAGGTGTTTTTTCTGCAGGTCGAGGATGAATTTCAGACGTCGGTCCAGGGTGTGCGCCGGCAGCCCCGCCGCTTGCAGCAAATCGTTATAGGCCACGTGTTCGCGGCTGTGCATGGCTTCCTGGCCGATAAAACCCTGGATCTCTTTCTTCAACTGCGGGTCATGGATGTGCGCGCGGTAATGGCGCACGCTGTCCATGAAAAACAGCTCTCCTTGGGGAAACAGCAGCGACAGGGCATTGAAGAAGTGCGTGATGAACGGGCCTTGCTCATGCCAGTTCTTGATGCGTTCAGCCGGTAAGGCAAAGTGGATATCGCGACGGATAGGCAGCATGGTGCGTCCTCCTGTTCAGAGACGGGATTCGTCGTTGGTTTCAAGCATCGGCCTGCGTGGTTTGGGCGCCATGCGTCTGCTGGCGAGCACCACCAAGGCCTGATAGGCCGCCGGCAGGCAGCGCGCGAGCAGGTCGAGGCAATACGCGTCGCGGCCGATCAGCACGCGGCGCTTGTTCTTGCGCACACCTTGCAGGATCACCTTGGCGGCCTGATCGGCGTCGGTAATGAACAGCTTCTCGAAGTCGGCACGGGCCTGCTGTTCGCTGTGGATCAAAAAGCCGGTCATGTTCGCGTCGATACGGCTGCTGCGGCAGATATCGGTGCGAATGCCACCTGGGTGTACACAGGTGGCCGAGACGCCGCACCGTTGCAAATCGAGCTCCTGGCGCAGGGCTTCGGTAAAGCCGCGCACGGCGAATTTGGTCGCGTTGTAGCCGCTCATGCCGGGCTGGGCAAACAGGCCGAAGACGCTGGAGGTGTTGATCACATGGCCGTCGCCGCTGGCCTTGAGGTAGGGCAAAAATGCCTTGGTGCCATGCACCACGCCCCAGAAGTTGATGCCGACGATCCATTCCAGGTCGGCATAGTCCACGCCTTCGACGGTGCTCGACAGCGCCACGCCGGCATTATTGAAGATCAGGTTGACCTGGCCATGGTCGGCCGCACAGCGCGCGGCCCAGTCTTCCATGGCCTGGCGGTCGGACACATCCAGCACCTGGGTGGTGACGGTCACCGGCGACAGGGTCGAGGTCTTGATCAAGGCCAGGGTCTGCTCCAGTCCCTGGCTATTCTTGTCCGCCAGCGCCAGGTGACAGCCTTCCCTGGCCAGGGCCAGGGCCAATGCGCGGCCCATACCCGACGCCGCGCCGGTAATCGCCGCTACGCGGCCGTTGAATGACTTCATGACAGGCTCCTTTCGACACCGGCATTGGGTGCGGCTATCGCGCGCGGTGGTGCGTTGACCGGCGCCAGGCCGACGATATAGTCCTTGAGCGCAAAGTGCCGGGTGACCTGCTTGAAGCGCCAGGTCGAACCGGGCCACAGCGTGGTGTTCTTGCCGGTGCGGGGATCGAGATACCAGCTGCGGCAACCGCCGGTATTCCAGATGGTGCGCTTGAGCCTGGCCTGCAGTTGCTGGTTGTAGGTGTGCTCCACGGCGGGTTTGACGTCGACCGTGGCGATGCGGTGTCGCTGCATGTGCTTGAGCGCATCGAGGATGTAGGCGACCTGGGCCTCGATCATCAGAATCATCGAGTTATGCCCCAGCCCGGTGTTGGGCCCGATGATCAGGAACAGGTTCGGATAGCCCGGCACCGTGGTGCCTTTATAGGCATGTGCGCCATCGCGCCAGGCATCCATCAGGTCGACGCCGTCGCGGCCGATGATGCAATCGCGGGGCAGCGGGTCGGTGGCCTGGAAGCCAGTGCCGAAGATCAGGCAATCGGCGGGGTGTTTTTTACCGTCGGCGGTGATCACGCCATCGGCTTCGATGCGCAGCACACTCTCGGTCACCACCTCGACATTGCTGCGTGACAGCGCCGGGTAATAGTCGTTGGAGATCAGCACGCGCTTGCAGCCGATGGTGTAGTCCGGGGTCAGGGCCTTGCGCAGGGAAGGGCGGGCCACTTGTTTGTGCAGGTGGCGCAGGGCGATTTTCTGCACCATCTTCATCAGCCGTGGGTGCAGGGCAAAGCCCACCACGCGACCTTCCAGCGCCCAGTAAAAAGCACCGCGTACCAGGCGCTGGGTGAAAGGCAGGTGCTTGAAGGCCCAGCGTTCGGCGCGAGAAATCGGTCGGTCGGGCTTGGGCATGATCCACGGCGGGGTGCGTTGGAACAGGTCCAGATGGGCCACCTGTGGTGCGATCTGCGGCACGAACTGAATGGCACTGGCGCCCGTGCCGATCACCGCCACGCGCTTGCCCTTCAAGAGGTAGTCGTGGTCCCACTGCTGGGAGTGGAAGCGCTTGCCCTTGAAACTCTCCAGCCCCGGAATATCCGGCAGCGCCGGGCGCGACAGCGCCCCCATGCCCGATATCAGCACCCGCGCGCTGACCTGGCGCCCGTCACTGAAACGCAGTTGCCAGCGTTGCTGCTGCTCATCGAACACGGCGCGTTGCAGGCCCATGTTGAAGCGCAGGTACGGCATCAGCTCGAATCGCCGGGCGCATTGCTCCAGGTAAGCGCGGATTTCCGTTTGCGGCGCGAATTGGCGCGTCCAGTCAGGGTTGGGCGCAAACGAAAACGAGTAGACATGGGACTGCACATCGCAGGCGCACCCTGGGTAGTGGTTGTCGCGCCACGTGCCGCCGAGCGTCTCGGCCTGCTCGGCGATAAAGAAGTCGGTCAGGCCGGCTTCCTTGAGCTGGATGGCCATGCACAGGCCGGCGAAGCCTGAACCGATGATGGCGATGTCGATGGATTCGCTGTGGGCATTCATAGGCAGTCCTTCATGGGCATCGAATGTGCTCCTGTTTTTTGTTTTGTCTTTTAGATAGAACACCATTGCAAAGGAAAATTGAATTATTTATTTTAAAAAAGATTTTAAATAATCTACCTGAAAATATCGCCTACGCTAGTCCCTGGCTCCTTATGTGCGACCTGTCCGACGGACGCGAGGGTATGCACGAAGTTTAGGTCCCAGGTGTGGACGATGGCTGAGGCCTTGATCAATACCGGTCGGGCGGTCGGCAGCAGGGAAGCAGAGGACCGAGCTATGGCTGTTGAATGGGTTATCGCTGCGGGTGTGCTGATCGGTGCGAGCGCCGTGTTATGGGGGTTCAGTACCTGGATGACACGGCGCATCGAAGCAGCTGTTCCAGGCAATGGGCGTTTCGTCGATGTCGAGGGCGAGCGCTTTCACTATTACGAGGAGGGCGAAGGCCCACCGCTGGTCATGATTCACGGGCTGATGGGCAGCAGTCGCAACCTGACCTATGCCTTATCCGGCCGATTGCGTGAGCACTTCAGGGTGATCACCCTCGACCGCCCGGGGTCGGGTTATTCCACCCGTCACACCGGTACGCCCGCCGACCTGCCGGCCCAGGCCCGGCAAATCGCCGCCTTTATCAATACGCTGGGCCTGGACAAACCGCTGGTGCTGGGGCATTCCCTCGGCGGTGCGATTGCCCTGGCGCTGGCCCTTGACCACCCCCATGCGGTATCGGGGTTGATTCTGGTGGCGCCGCTGACCCATCCCCAACGTTTGTTGCCCCTGGTGTTCCTGTCATTGGCGGTGCGCCCGGCGTGGTTGCGACGCTGGATGGCGCATACCCTGACCATGCCCGTCGGCCTGCTGACCAAAGGCTCGGTGGTCAAAGGCGTGTTCGCCCCTGATGCCGCTCCAGACGATTTCGCCACGCGCGGTGGCGGCTTGCTCGGCATGCGCCCTGACAACTTCTATGCCGCCTCCACCGAGATCAACCTGGTCAACCAGCACTTGCCGGACATGGTCAAGCGCTACCCGCAACTGACCCTGCCCATCGGCCTGATCTACGGTGCACAGGACAAGGTGCTGGACTTTCAAAAACACGGCCAGGCCCTGGCCAGCAAGGTGCCGGGGCTTAAGCTGCAAGTGGTGGAGGGGCGCGGACACATGTTGCCAATCACTGCCGCCGAGCGTGTGGCCGTGCTGGTGGAGCAGGTTGCCAAGCGCGTGCGACCGGCGCAAAACGCCACGCTGTTGCATCCGCCATTTGCCCTGGCGAGTAAATAATTGGTTACCCGACTTGCGGTTCAACGGCGTCAATTGCCTGGCCTAGACACCTGACTAAACAGCTGAAAAAGAGACTGATCGGTCACGGAAAAAAGCGCTCGAGAAACTAGTTGACGACCTAACGATTCCGCGCTATTTATTTAAAAAAATTATTTCAATGTCTAATTTGAAACAATTTTTGAAATGCCTAAGAGCGAATAAAATAATGAAAAAAACGTCTTTTATCGCATGGTTGGTTTCTCGGGGCAGTCAGCGCTCCGTGAGCCTGTTTGTCGCCCCATTCGTTTGCCTGCCCACCGACTGCATTCGGAGGCTGCCATGAACCAGGCCCTGGCAGCTCCAAGCGTCTGGACCGACGGCAAGCGCCACCTGTGGTGGCTCGGCATCATGCCGCTGGCAAACCCCTTGCTCTCCGGCGCTCTCGCCATCACCACCGGCGTACAACAATTGTGGTGGGTCGGCGTACTGGTGATTTTTGGCCTGATCCCGTTGATCGACGGCCTGCTCGGTGAAGACGTCAGCAACCCGCCCGAGTCCGCCGTCAGCCACCTTGAGTCCCAAGGCTACTACCGCTGGATCGTCTACACCGGTGTGCTGTTTGTCATCGCTTCGGTGGTCATCACCGGCTGGCTGGCCGCTGGCGGTATCGACTGGATCATCAACGGCGGCCTGCTGCACGCCACCGCCACGCTGGACCCTTCGAGCTGGATGGCACAGGCCGCTGCGTATATCACCGAGCGCACCCAGCTTCACGGTCAGATCAGCGTATTCACTTACCTGGGCATGGCCATGTCCACGGGAGCTGCCACCGGCATTGCGATCAACACCGCGCATGAACTGGGGCACAAGCCCAAGCCGTTGGAAGTGTTCCTGGCCAAGGTCACGCTGGCCCCTACGTTCTATGGGCACTTCTACACCGAACACAACCGCGGCCATCACGTACGTGTCGCTACCCCGGAAGACCCCGCCAGCTCCCGCCTGGGTGAGAGCTTCTGGGCCTTTCTGCCGCGCTCGGTGTGGTTCAGCGCCCGCTCGGCGTGGAACCTGGAGCGCGAGCGCCTGCGCAAACTCGGCCTGCCGGCCTGGCATTGGAAAAATGGTGTGCTCAGTGCCTGGATGTACAGCGTGGTGCTGTGGGGCGCGATGATCGCCTGGTTGGGTTGGGCAGTGGTGCCATTCCTGATCATCCAGGGCATCTACGGCTTCTCGTTGCTGGAAGTGGTGAACTATGTCGAACACTACGGCCTTAAACGCCAGAAGTTGCCCAACGGTCGTTATGAGCGTTGCTCGCCACGGCATTCCTGGAACAGTAATCGAATTGTCACCAATATCTTTTTGTTCCAGTTGCAACGGCATTCCGATCACCATGCCAACCCCACGCGTAGTTATCAGTCGTTGCGTCACTTCGATGAATCTCCGCAACTACCCTACGGTTACGCGAGCATGATTGTCTGGGCCTATGTACCTTACTTATGGCGACGACGGATGGATCATCGTGTGCTGAATCATTATGGCGGTGATATCACGCTGACCAATCTTCAACCTTCACAGCGTTTGAAGTACTTGGAAAAGTACAGCGGCACGACCCAGCCATTTTGATCTGAAGTAGTACGTTATTTGCGGCGTTCGTGATCTGTGTATTGCGCAGGTTGCTGTCGCCCTGGTGTTACCGATTTTATGGCAAGCAAGTTGTTTGACCCGAACAAAAATAATTTCAAGGGAAGGACGTACACCATGCAAGCACCTGCCAAGTTCACCACGCATATCGTATTGGCTGCGCTGGGTTTGATTGTCTATCAACAGGCCCAGGCCGCACGTATCGAACCGGCCGGCAGTGCCTTTACTGCCCAGGGCCCCATCAGCTTTTCCAAGGGCGCGCTGATCAGCGCCGACTGCACCATCAAAGTCGCCGGTAAGGTTGCCGCCGATGGGACGTCGGTGAATGTCGACAAAGTTGAATTCGATGGCGGCCTCAAGTGCAGCCGGGTCGAAGCCATCAACTTGCCGTGGGTATTAATTGCCAAGGACACAAAAAGCGGCTCGATGTCGAAGATCAGCGTAGATGTGCACGCCTTCGGCCTGGGCGGCAAGTGCGGCCCTTCCACGGCCGACGGCACCTGGGATAACGCCACCGGAAAGTTGGAAGCCGCCAATGTTCCGATTGGCGAAGACTGCAAGATCAAGACGGTGTCGATCAAGATGCCACCGAACTTCAAAGTGGTTGAGTAGTGGTTGGATGTTGTAGCGGTAATTGAATTGAGATTTGGCTGGAAAGGGAAGTTCTGCAGTTTCACCGTGACCTCTCGTTCATGGCCATTACCCCGGGCGAAATGAATTCGCCATAACATGTGAGGAAAAACAATGAAAAGCTTGAAAACCCTCGTTTGTGTAACGTCTTTTGCTCTCAGTTTCGGTGCAGCATCGATGGCCAGTGCGGCATCGATCGTTCCGAATGGACCGTTCACCAACTTGACCGGCTCCATTACCGTACTTTCGCCTTCTTCGTCCGCCCCTGTTACTTGCACCCTTACTGCGAGCGGCACTGTTGCAGGTGGTGTGGCGACTATTTCAAGCGCTAGTTTCACTGGTGGCATTCTGTGTCCACTGGCGCAACTGAAAAGTCTCCCTACCCCAGGTTGGGTGTTGACCGCTACTAGCCTCAGCGCCGGTACCCTGTCCAATGTGGGCTACGTGATCAATGGTGCTCCTCCGCTGATTCCTCGGTCGGACTGCGGCCCTACCAGCATTGCTGTGACCTGGAATCAATCCACCCACGTTCTTGGCGCAACCAATCAAACCCTGCTTGGTCAGGGAACCGGCAACTGCACTATTCAATCGCTGACTGTTAACGCACCAGGCCTGACCGTTCAATAACTCGTTGGGTTAGAACCAGGGGCTGATCACCCGCTGTAGGCAGGTGCCTCGAAAGGGGCACCTGTTTGAAGTAAATAAGGCGACACCCGTAGCATCTTAAAAACGTATCAGCGATATGACGCGCAGGTGCTTCCGCGAGTGCTTGGGTTTTTTAAGACGCTTCCGCAGAGTCGGCCGTTGATAATAATAAGGAGTGCCGCATGAACAATAAGAAACTACAAGTGCAGGTCGCACTGGGGCTGGCGTTGTTGGGTGGAATAGCGGTAACGGTGCCGGTTCAGGCCGGTGGTTTTGCTACTCCGACTGTAGGTGCCGCTGGTTGGGGGCGTGGGTTCGGTGGGGGATCGCTGTTCAAGGGTGATCCAAGTGCGGCTTACAACAACCCTGCGGCAATGGCGTTTATCGATCAAAGCGTTGCGCAGTTCACCATTGACTACGCTCGCATCAATATCAAATACAAAGGTCAGGCCTACGACCTCAATGGTAACCCTCTGGAAAAAACACCTTTGAACCCGGACGGGTCTTTTGGTACGCCTTATTCCCAAGGTGACGGCGGTGAGGGTGGTTTTACCGCCTGGCTGCCTACCGGTTTCATGGTTATACCGATCAATGATCGCTTTGCTTTCGGCCTGAGCCAAGTGGTGCCTCAGGGTATGCGCAGTACCTGGGACGAGGACTGGAAGGGGCGTGATTTTGCCGTCGACACCAAGATCGAAACGGTAGGGCTCACGGGCTCTCTATCGTTCAAGGTCACCGATCGGTTCTCTATTGGTGCAGGGGCAATCGTCCAGCACACTAAAGGCTTCGTCAGCCAGAACATTGACCTGCTGGGGGCGGCGGCCGCCTCGCCAGCGGGCATTCCTTTCCCGTCAGGCGTGGGCAACGCATTGATGCGAGTCAAGGTCGATAACACGTCCGTTGGCTGGTTCACAGGCGTCGTCTGGAAACCCACCGAACGTGACACTCTGGGTTTGAACTACCACGCGAAAATCAAGAACAAGATGGAGGGCAAATACAACATTCGGGCTGATGCTGCGTTGAAAAGCCTGATGACTGATCCCGCGTTGCCCGATGGCACGACACTGGTGGGGGTCTTGTACCCCGGCTTGAGATTGCAACCGGACGGCGCCAACGCCGAGACTCGGCTGGATATCCCGGCGAATGCTTCCTTTGACTGGGTGCATGAAGTCAATGAACGGTTGACCCTGGGCGTCAGTGCGACCTGGACCCAATGGTCATCCTTCAAGGCTCTTACGCTGACATCGGACGGTAACCTGATCGTATCGATTCCCTACAAGTATCGCGATGCCTGGCAGTACTCTTTCGGCGGCGATTACAAGCTCACTGACGACCTGACCTTGCGCAGCGGTGTGTCGTTTGACCAGACCCCCACACGCAACTCAACACGTGATCCGCGTATCCCCGACGGTGACCGGATCTTCGCTTCGCTTGGGTTCGGCTACAACGTAAGAGCCATTCCTGGTTTAAGTGTTGACGCGGCCTACTCGCGGCAGTTTGTACAGGAGGTCAACCTGAAGACACACAATCAAGACCGCCTGGGTGGCTCGCGACTTGATGGAAAATCCGAGGGCAAGGGCGAAGTGGTCAGTGTGTCAGCGACCTATCGGTTCTGACCTAAACGGTGTGACGGCGTCATGAGGTAGTTGGCGCATCCGGCTGCCTCTTCATGTTGTCACTTATCGACGGGTCGCCCATGCGACCCGTTGCGATTTCCTGATGAACAAACCTGAGAGGCTGATCCATTCATCCGCCATTTTTTTTGCCCGTACATTAAATAAAAATTTCAAAACAAAATTTGAATTTATCTTTCCGAGTTTGTAGTGTGGCGTTACGCCGCAGCTCATTTCGATCTGCACCCACGTTTGCCACGCCCTGAATCGAGTCGAGGTATCTCCATGGTTATCTGGTTATTGGTGGGTTTCGCAGCCGCGATTGCCCTGGCGTATCGACAAGCCGCCGCCACCCTGTGGTTGGGCGCTGGCCTGGTCTGGCTGGCGGCGGGTTACCTGTTCAATGTGGTCGCCGCTTTCGGCACCACCGTCGCGGCGGTGCTGGTGGTGGTGCCGGCATTCCTGATGACGATCAAACCCCTGCGCCGTACCCTGTTGACCAGCAAGGCCCTGGGCCTGTTTCGTACGATCATGCCGGCGATGTCCGACACTGAACGCGCGGCGATCGAGTCCGGCACCGTGTGGTGGGACGCCGAGCTGTTCAGCGGCAAGCCCAACTGGCAGCGCCTGTTGCAAGCCGCGCCAGCCAGCTTGAGTGCCGAGGAGCAAGCCTTCCTCGACAATGAAGTCGAAACCCTTTGCGACATCGCCAACGACTGGGAAACCACCCAGGTCTGGCAGGACATGTCCCCCGAAGGCTGGCAGTACACCAAGGACGCCGGCTTCCTCGGCATGATCATTCCCAAGCAGTACGGCGGCAAAGGTTTCTCTCACTATGCGCACTCGCAAGTGGTGATGAAGCTGTCGACGCGCTGCTCGGCGGCGGCGATTTCGGTGATGGTGCCCAACTCCCTGGGCCCGGCGGAGTTGCTGCTGCACTACGGCACCGATGCCCAACGCAATTACTACCTGCCGCGCCTGGCCCGGGGTGAAGATATCCCGTGCTTCGCGCTCACCAGCCCCTATGCCGGTTCCGACGCGGGGGCGATCCCGGACCTGGGCATTGTCTGCAAGGGCCTGCATGAGGGGGAAGAAGTACTGGGTTTCAACGTGACCTGGGACAAGCGCTACATCACCCTGGGGCCCATCGCCACTGTGCTCGGCCTGGCGTTTCGCGCCGAGGACCCGGACGGTTTGCTCGGCGCGCCCGGTTCACTCGGCATCACCTGCGCGTTGATCCCGACCTCCCATCCCGGCGTCAACAGTGGGCGCCGTCACTGGCCGTTGAATGCGGTGTTCCAGAACGGTCCTACCACCGGCAAGGATGTTTTCATTCCTTTGGAGTGGGTCATCGGCGGCCGCGAGCAAGTCGGCAACGGCTGGCGCATGTTGATGGAGTGCCTGGCCGCCGGCCGGGCGATTTCGCTGCCATCGGCCAACGTCGGCCTGGGCAAGGTCGCGGTGCGCGGTACCACCGCGTATGCGGCGATGCGTAAACAGTTCGGCCTGCCCATCGGCAAGTTCGAAGGCGTGCAGGCGCCGCTGGCGCGCATGGCCGGGCATTTGTATGCCTGCGATGCGGTGCGCAAGGTCTCGGTGGCCTCTCTGGACGCGGGCGAGAAACCCTCGGTGATCTCGGCCATCGCCAAGTACCACGTCACCGAGCGCGCGCGGATGATCGTCAACGACGGCATGGATATCGTCGCCGGCAAGGGTATCTGCATGGGCCCGAATAATTTCCTGGCGCGTGCCTACCAGCAAAGCCCCATCGCCATCACGGTGGAGGGCGCGAACATCATGACGCGTTGCCTGATCATCTTTGGCCAGGGCTTGATCCGTTGCCATCCCTACGTGTTCCGCGAGATGGAAGCGGCGCGCAACCCGGATCGGCGCAAGGCGTTGGAAGACTTTGACCGCGCGATGTTTGGCCATGTGAGTTTCGTGCTGGCTAACACGGTACGCGCGGCGGTGAATGCGCTGACGGGCGGCCGGCTGATTTCCGTGCCAGCCAAGACCGACCCGGCGCTGGCGTCCTATTACCGCCAGGCTAATCGGCTGTCGGTGGTGCTGGCATTGATTTCGGATATTTCCATGGGTGTGCTGGGCGGGGCGCTCAAGCGCAAGGAAAGTATCACCGGGCGCCTGGGCGATATCCTGTCGCAGTTGTACATCCTGTCCTGCGTGCTCAAGCGTTTTGAGGACGATGGACGGCCCCAGGCGGACCTGCCGCTGGTGCATTGGTCGGCACAGGACGCCTTGTTGCGCGCCCATGAAGCCCTGGCCGAAGTGCTGGATAATTACCCATCGAAAGCGGCTGCTGCGGTGCTGCGAGGCTTGACGTTCCCGTTCGGTATCCCGCTGCGCAAACCCTCGGATCATCTGCTGGCCCAGGTCGCCGATGTGGTGCAGACCTCCGGCGAAACCCGCGACCGTTTGTTGGCCAATTCCTACATCCCACGTCCGGAAATCGACAAGCTGGCCTACGGCGAACTCGGCTTCCGCCTGTTGCCGCAGGTGGAATTGATCGACGCTCGACTCAAGCCGGCGATCAAGCAAGGCCTGCTCGAACCGATGCCGATTTCCGCCACGGCCTTTACCGCCTGGCGCGTCAAGGCGCGGGCGCTGGACCTGATCAGCGCTGACGAAGACGCCTTGCTGGCGCGCTATGTGGAATATGCCGACCACGCGATCCAGGTGGATGACTTTCCCCAGGACTTCGGTTTGCTGGAGGCGTTGCAGCAGCGCAGGCAGGCGTTGGAGCCGGCGCCCAAGCGGCGCAGCAGCCAAAGCGAAAACGCCTCGGTCAATTAGGGCAAACCCGGTCAATGTGGGTGGGGGCTGGGTCCAATGCCAGTCAGTTAAGGTTTTTTGTAGGAGCGAGCTTGCTCGCGAAGAACGTCTAAGCAACGCGTTCATTCTGGATAAACGTGGTGGTCCTGAGTTCTTCGCGAGCAAGCTCGCTCCTACATGACTGGCATTAGGGCTTGCCCCCTCCCACATTGGATCGGGTTTACAAGGTCAGAATGTGTTGTGAGTGAATGCGGATATGAGTGACAGCTACCTATCGTTCGTCAATTCCCCCTGGGGCCGGCGCCTGGCCCAGGCGGTGGGCTTGCCTCAGCCCGTGCCGTTGCAGCGCCATCGCAGCGGCCAACCAGGCCTGGCCAACCCGGTGATCGTCGCCGGGGCAGGGCGGCTTTCCACGCGAGTGCAACAGGTTTTCAGCGCCACCGACACGGTCACCGCCGCGCCGGCGACGCTCAAGGCGCCGTCCACGGCCAAGGTGCAGGGCGCAGTGTTCGACGCCAGCGCTCTGGTCGACCTGAAACAGTTGGATGAGCTGTACGAATTCTTCCACGCCAACGCCAAACGCCTCGGCCAGCACGGTCGGGTGGTGGTGTTGGGCACGGCGCCCGAACACTGCGCGAACTTGCCCCAGGCCATCGCCCAGCGTGCCCTCGAAGGGCTGGTGCGGTCGCTGGCCAAGGAGCTGCGCCGCGCGATCACGGTGCAATTGCTCTATGTGGCGCCAGGTGCGGAGGACGTACTGGACAGCAGCCTGCGCTTTTTCCTGTCGCGCCGCTCGGCCTATGTATCGGGGCAGGTGGTGCGCCTGGAAAAACCGGTGGACGGCCACCCCAGCGTCAACTGGGATAAACCCTTTGCCGGCCGACGCGCGCTGGTTACCGGGGCTTCCCGTGGCATCGGCCTGGCGATTGCCCAGGTACTGGCCCGCGACGGCGCCCACGTGGTCTGCGTGGACGTGCCCCAGGCACAGGAGTCGTTGCAGCAAACGGCCGCCAGCGTCGGCGGTTCGGCGTTGCCGTTGGACATCACCCGTGCGGATGCAGGGGCGTTGTTGCAGGCCCAAGTCAGTCAGTACGGCGCCTTCGACGTGGTCGTCCATAACGCTGGGATCACCCGCGACAAGACCATCGCCAAGATGACTGAAGCGGCCTGGCGCAGCGTGCTGGCGGTCAACCTGGAAGCGCCGCTGAACCTGAGCAACGCCTTGTTGGAAAACCAGGGGCTGAACCCCGGTGGGCGCATCGTGTGTGTGTCGTCGATCTCCGGGATTGCCGGCAATCTCGGGCAAAGCAACTACGCCACCTCCAAGGCCGGCGTGATCGGCCTGGTACAGGGCCTGGCCCCGAGAGCGGCAGCGCAGCAGATCACGGTCAACGCGGTGGCGCCCGGTTTTATCGAAACACAGATGACCGCGAAGATCCCGCTGATGATCCGCGAAGCCGGGCGGCGCATGAATTCCCTGTCTCAGGGTGGGCAGCCGGTCGATGTGGCCGAAACCATTGCCTGGCTGGCCCATCCTGCCTCGGGTGGGGTCAATGGCCAGGTCGTCCGAGTGTGCGGCCAAAGCCTGCTGGGAGCCTGAGTCCATGGACTACATCACACAGATCATTGACCCACCGCCCTCGCGCACCCAGCTGTTGCTCGACGGCGTACGCGCCTTGCGCAAGCCCAAGCCAGACGGTGCGCCGCTGTTGCCCAACGAGCGTCTGGTGCGTTCGGCGGTGGCATTGTCTGGCGCCGACATCGACGCTTATGGGCGTACTTGTGGGTTCCGGCGCGAGCAGGGGGTGCCGCTGTCGTACCCCCATGTGCTGGCGTTCCCCCTGCACCTGATGGTGTTGACCCGTCCGAGTTTCCCGTACCCGGCCAGCGGCATGGTGCACCTGGCCAACCGCATCCGGCAGCACCAGCGCCTGCATGAAGGCCAGGCGCTGCGCCTGGAAGTCTTTTGCGAACGCTGGGTGGCCCATGCCAAGGGCCAGGCGCTGAGCATCGCCACCCGCGCCTACAGCAACGGCGCCCTGGCGTGGGAAAGCGACAGCCTGTACCTGCGCCGCGAGGTCAAAGACCCGGTGGGCGAGCCGTGGGGTGACGCCCTGCCGTTGCAGGAAGAGGGCCTGCTGCGCACCCAGCGCTGGATGCTGCCCGCCGACCTGGGACGGCGGTTTGCCAAGGTCTCGGGGGACTTCAACCCGATCCACACCTCACTGATCGGCGCCAGGCTCTTCGGCTTTCGTCGCGCCATCGCCCATGGCATGTGGACCCTCGGCCGTGCATTGGCCGCTCAACAACCGCCCGGTGGCCTGGATCAGGCCCAGGCCCATTGCGACTTCAAGCTGCCGATCTTTCTGCCCGGCCAGGTCGCCCTGTGGCAACACCCCGTGAGCGGCCCGCGCCGCGAATTCGAAGTGCGCAATTTCGCTGGCGACAAACCGCATATGCGCGGGCTATTTGTCTGGAATGAGAACCCTACATGAGTGACTACAGCTTCAACCCGGCCCCGACCCGCCGCGTGGCGATCATCGGCGGCAACCGCATCCCGTTTGCCCGTTCCAACACGGTATACGCCCACGACAGCAACCAGGATCTGCTGGTGGCTGCGCTGCAAGGCCTGGTCGACCGCTACAACCTCCACGGCCAGCGCCTGGGCGAGTTCGCTGCCGGCGCGGTGATCAAGCATTCGCGGGATTTCAACCTCGCGCGTGAGTCGCTGCTGTCGACCACCTTGTCCCCGCAGACCCCGGCCTACGACGTGCAACAAGCCTGCGGTACCGGTCTGGAAGCGGCCTTGCTGGTGGCGAATAAAATCGCCCTCGGCCAGATCGAAGTCGGCATTGCCGGCGGCGCCGATACCACCTCCGACGCGCCCATCGGCATCAATGAGTCCCTGCGCCACACCTTGCTCGCGGCCAACCGCGCCAAGGGCATGGGCGACAAGCTGAAGGCGCTGCTGAAGGTGCGCCCGTCGATGTTTTTCAAGCCGCTGCTGCCGCGCAATGGCGAGCCGCGCACCGGCTTGTCCATGGGCGAGCATTGCGAAGAAATGGCCAAGCGCTGGCAGATCAAGCGCCTGGCCCAGGATGAGCTGACCCTCACCAGTCACCAACGCCTGGATGCCGCGTACAAACGCGGTTTCTTCGACGACCTGATCAGCCCCCATCGCGGCCTGGCGCGGGACAACAACCTGCGCGCCGACGCCAGCCTGGAGAAACTCGCCGGGCTGTCCCCGGCCTACGACCGCCAGAACGGCACTCTCACGGCGGGCAATTCCACGCCACTGACGGATGGCGCCTCGGTGGTGCTGTTGGCCAGCGAAGAATGGGCGGCGGCCAATGGCTGGCCGGTGTTGGCCTACCTGCGCACGGGCGAGACGGCGGCGGTGAATTTTGTCGACGGCACCGAAGGCTTGTTGATGGCGCCGGCCTATGCGGTGCCACGCATGCTCAAGCGCGAAGGCCTGAGCTTCGCCGACTTCGATTTCTTCGAGATCCACGAAGCCTTTGCCGCCCAGGTGCTGTGTACGCTCAAGGCCTGGGAGGACGCCGAGTATTGCCGCGAGCGTCTAGGCTTGGAGGCGCCACTGGGTGCCATCGACCGCGCCAAAATGAACGTCAACGGTGGCTCCCTGGGCTGCGGCCACCCGTTTGCCGCCACCGGAGGCCGGCAATTGGCGACCTTGGCCAAGGCCATCCATGAACGCGGGGGTGGACGCGGCCTGATTTCCATCTGCGCGGCGGGCGGGCTGGGCATTACCGCCATCGTCGAAAAGTAGCTCTATCAAAAACAACAACAAGGAGACTGCCATGAACGCTATCAGCCTGGAACAGACCGAACGGGTCTGGTTGAACGCTTACCTGCCCGGCGTCCCGGCGGACATCGATGCCGGTATCGAAGACTACCCATCGTTGCGCGAGGTGTTCCTGGAGCACCTGGAAAAATTCCGCGAGCGGGTCGCCTACGTCAGTATCGGCACGGAAATGACCTACGCCGACTGGCACGTGCAGGGCGTTGCGTTTGCCGCCTGGCTGCAAGGCCAGGGCGTCAAGAAGGGCGAGCGCGTGGCGTTGATGATGCCCAACTGCTTGCAGTACCCGATCTGCCTGCTGGGCACCCTCCTGGCCGGCGCGGTGGTGGTCAACGTCAACCCGTTGTACACCGCCCATGAGCTCAAGCATTTGCTCAAGGACAGCGGCGCCGAAACCGTGGTGATCTTCGAAAACTTTGCCCACACCCTGGAAAAAGTCATCGCCGGCAGCAGCGTCAAGCGCGTGGTGGTGGCGGCCATCGGCGACTTGCTCGGCACCTTCAAGGGCGCGGCGATGAACTTCATCCTGCGCCGCGTGCAAAAGCAGGTGCCGGCGTTCAACCTGCGTGGTTCGGTGCGCTTCAACCAGGTACTGAAGCAGGGTCGGGCGCTCAACCACTTCCCGGTCGCCATGGCGCTCGACGACCTGGCCTTCCTGCAATACACCGGCGGCACCACGGGGGATGCCAAGGGCGTGATGCTCAGCCACCGCAATATCATCGCCAACCTGCTGCAAGCCAAGGCCTGGGTCGGTGATCAACTCGACCAGGACAAGCAGGAAACCAACGTCACCCTGCTGCCGCTGTACCACATCTTTTCCCTGACGGTGAACTGCCTGATGTTCATGTGCCTGGGCGGGCGCAACATCCTCATTGCCAACCCCCGTGATGTGAAGCGGGTGCAGATGATCCTGCGCAAGGAGCGCTTCAATGGCATCGCCGGGGTCAATACGTTGTTCAACGGCCTGCTGGAGAATAAGGAGTTCTGCGCGCGGGACTTTTCCGACCTGCGCATGGTGATCGCGGGCGGCATGGCCACGCACACGGCGGTGGCCAAGCGCTGGAAGGAAGTCACCGGCCTGCCGATCATCGAAGGCTATGGCCTGACCGAATGCTCGCCGGTGGTGAGCATCAGCCCCATCGACATCTCACGCATGCGCGAGATGGAGTTCACCGGCAGCATCGGCGTGCCGCTGCCGTCGACCTGGGTACGCTTCATGCGGGAAGACGGCGAACTGGCCGATATCGGCGAACAAGGCGAACTGCAAGTGCGCGGTCCGCAGGTGATGCAGGGCTACTGGAAACGGCCGAACGAAACCGCCGAAGTGCTGGACGCCGAGGGGTGGTTGTCGACCGGTGATATCGGCGTGATGGATGAGCGCGGCTATATCCGCCTGGTGGACCGCAAGAAAGACATGATCCTGGTCTCGGGCTTCAACGTGTACCCCAATGAAATCGAGGATGTGGTGGCGTTGCACCCCGGCGTCGGCGAAGTCGCGGCGATCGGCGTGGAGGACGGCGTGACCGGCGAGAGGGTCAAGATCATCGTGGTACGCAAGGACCCGAACCTGACCCAGGAACAGCTCCTGGCCCATTGCCGGGAATACCTGACGGGCTACAAGGTGCCCAGGTATGTGGAGTTTCGCAGCACCGAGTTGCCCAAGACCACGGTGGGTAAAGTACTGCGCCGAGCGTTACGCTGATTCAAATGTGTGTACGTGATCTAGAAATGTGTAGGTGATCTAAAAGGATGTAGGTGATCTAACAGGATATAGGTGATCTAAATGTGGGAGGGGGCTTGCCCCCGATGGCGGAGTGTCAGCCCGTACAGTTTTAACTGATGCACCGCCATCGGGGGGCAATGTCGAATCGTCGCACCGCCCCTCCCACCTGCTCAAACCGTGCCCACTGTTACCCAGCGCTCTTCCTGGGCCGCCACGCGAATCGCCGTCGCCAACCGCTCCACTTCCCACGCCGCCTCAAAGTCAGTGCCGTCCGCCCCCTGGCCGGCCAGCGCCATCATCAACTCCTGCACCTCCAGCGTCTTCAGTTCGTTGTAGCCCAACTGATGCCCGGCAGCCGGGCTGAACGCCGCATAACCCGGCAGGGCAGGGCCTGCCAGCAAGCGCTGGAAACCGTCCTGGCCGGCACGGCACAGGCGCAGTTCATTCAAGCGCTCCTGATCGAACGCCAGGGTGCCCTTCGTGCCGCTGATCTCGAAACTCAGGTGGTTCTTGTAGCCATGCTTGAGCCAACTGCTGCTCACCGTGCCGCGTGCGCCGTTGGCGAAACGCAGCAGGGCGTGAATCTGGTCATCCACTGCGATGGCTTTCAATTCGGTACTGCCGTTGATGGCGGGGCGCCGGGTATGAACCGTCTGTGTATCCGCGCACACACTGAGCACATCGCCGACCAGATAGCGCGCCATCGACAACAAGTGGCTACCCAGGTCCGCCAGGGCGCCACCGGCGTGTTCCACTTCGCAGCGCCATGACCAGGGTGACGCCGGGTCGGCCATGAAGTCTTCGCTGAACTCGCCCTGGAAACTGATGATCTCGCCAAGGTCGCCATTGGCGATCAACTGCCGCGCCAGGCCGATCATCGGGTTGTGCTGATAGTTGTAGCCGACCCGCGTCACCACCCCGGCCGCGCTTGCCGCACGGCGCATGGCATCGGCCTGTTGCAGGCTGACGGCCAGGGGTTTTTCGCAGTACACCGCCTTGCCTGCGGCAATCGCGGCCATGGCCATGGGGTAGTGCAGGTGGTTGGGGGTGGTGATGGCCACGACGTCCACCGACGGGTCGTTGACCAGCGTTTGCCAATCGCCATGGGCCCGGGCAAAGCCCCAGGCGCTGGCGCAACGCTGGGCGCGCTCAGTGTCGGCATCGGCCAGGGCGGCCAGTTTCAGGGTGACGGGCAGTTCAAATACCGCGCGGGCGTTGTTGAAGGCCAGGGCATGGGCACGCCCCATGAAGCCTGTGCCAATCAAGCCGATTCCGAGTTCGCGCATCGCCGTGGTCCTTTGGATTATTGTTTTCAGGAACACTATTAATGGAATAAAAATTCCCAAAATTCAAGATATGGAAAAATTAATTCATTAGGCGCGCGCTATCATTCCGGCTGATGTGGCTATATTCAGCACGTGGCCAAACGCCGTCAGTTAACAAAAGATAACGTAGCGCCGATTGTCAGACGATTCGAAAGCCCGATAGGATGGCCCCTGCTGCCTCCAGGCGCTCTAGATTGCAGGTTTCAGAGCCCAGGAAGGCAAGACGACCTAACAATAATAATGGGAGAAAGGTCTATGAGTGAGCCTGTCATGGGTTGGGTTGTTTGCCGCCCACGTGCCGCACGCAGGGTTGCGTTGCTGGCCACAGCGCTCTCGCTGTTTGGAGCCGTCGCGTTGCCGACCGCCGTCCAGGCCGCCAGCGATACCCCCGCCGCCGCGGTGTTTGCGATTGAATCCCCCAAGGCCGCCAAGGGCCTGATGATCGACGTGGTCCATGCCGGCAAGCGCCTGGTGGCGGTCGGTGATCGCGGGCATATCCTCTATTCCGATGACCAGGGCACTACCTGGACCCAAGCCAAAGTTCCCACCCGGCAACTGCTGACGGCGGTGTATTTCGTCGATGACCAGCACGGCTGGGCGGTCGGCCATGATGCGCAAGTCCTCGCCAGCACCGACGGCGGTGCCACCTGGAGCCAGCAATACCAGGACCTCAAGCGCGAAGCGCCGTTGCTCGACGTATGGTTCAAAGACGCCAGCCACGGCCTGGCCGTCGGTGCCTACGGTGCGCTGATCGAAACCACCGACGGCGGCAAGACCTGGAACGACGTCAGCGACCGCCTCGATAACGAAGACCAGTTTCACCTCAACGCCATCGCTTCTATCAAGGACGCCGGCCTGTTTATCGTGGGCGAGCAGGGCAGCATGTTCCGCTCCAGCGACGACGGCCAGACCTGGGAAAAACTCGAAGGCCCCTACGAGGGCTCGCTGTTTGGCGTGATCAGCACCGCTCAACCGCAGACCCTGCTGGCCTATGGTTTGCGCGGCAACCTGTACCGCTCCACGGATTTCGGCAGCACCTGGGAGCAGGTCGAATTGAATGCCGCGCGCGGCGCCCTGGAGTTCGGCTTGTCGGGGGCGACCTTGCTCGATGACGGCTCATTGGTGGTGGTCGGCAACGGCGGCAGCGTGGTGGTCAGCCATGACGACGGCCAGACCTTCAGCGTATTCAACCGCCCGGACCGCATTTCGTTGTCGGCCGTCACGGCGGCAGGCAACGGCAACTTGATTCTGGTCGGGCAGGGTGGTGTTCGCGTCGCCACGCCCACCGGCGCCGAACCGACAAAACAATAAGAAGGCGGGGAAAGAATGAGCAGTCATCACAACGATAAAGCGACCTTTCTTGAGCGCCTGATCTTCAACAACCGCCCGGCGGTTATCGTCATTTGCCTGCTGGTGAGTGTGTTCCTGTTCTGGCAGGCGACGTTGATTCGCCCGTCCACCAGCTTTGAAAAAATGATCCCGCTCAAGCACCCCTTCATCGAGAAGATGATGGAACACCGCAACGACCTGGCCAACCTGGGCAACACGGTGCGCATCTCGGTGGAGGCCAAGGACGGTGACATCTTCACGAAGGAGTACATGGAGACCCTGCGCCAGATCAACGACGAGGTGTTCTACATCTCCGGCGTCGACCGCTCGGGCCTCAAGTCGCTGTGGAGCCCCAGCGTGCGCTGGACCGAAGTGACCGAAGAAGGTTTTGCCGGTGGTGAAGTGATCCCGCAGAGCTACAACGGCTCGCCGCAAAGCCTCGACCAACTGCGCAACAACGTGCTCAAGTCAGGCCAGGTCGGGCGCCTGGTGTCCAACGATTTCAAGTCGAGCATTGTCGATATCCCGCTGCTGGAGTCCTACCCGGACCCGCAGGACCAGGGCAAGCTACTGGCCCTGGATTACCGCAAGTTCTCCCATGAACTGGAAGATAAGATCCGCAACAAGTTCGAAGCGCAGAACCCCAACGTCAAGATCCATATCGTCGGCTTTGCCAAGAAGGTCGGCGACCTGATCGACGGCCTGGTGATGGTGGTGCTGTTCTTCGGCGTTGCGTTCGTCATCACCCTGGTTCTATTGCTGTGGTTCACCAACTGCCTGCGCAGCACGGTCGCGGTATTGAGTACCACGCTGGTGGCGGTGGTCTGGCAACTGGGCTTGATGCACTTCTTCGGCTTCGGGCTGGACCCGTATTCGATGCTGGTGCCGTTCCTGATCTTCGCCATCGGTATTTCCCACGGCGTGCAGAAGATCAACGGTATCGCCCTGCAATCCAGTGAGGCCGACAACGCGCTGACCGCCGCGCGGCGTACCTTCCGGCAACTGTTCCTGCCGGGGATGATCGCGATCCTCGCGGATGCCGTGGGCTTTATCACGCTGTTGATCATCGATATCGGGGTGATCCGTGAACTGGCCATCGGCGCATCCATCGGCGTGGCAGTGATCGTGTTTACCAACCTGATCCTGTTGCCGGTGGCGATTTCCTATGCTGGCATCAGCCAGCGCGCCATCGCCCGCAGCAAGAAGGACGCACACCGCGACCACCCGTTCTGGCGCCTGCTGTCGAAATTTGCCAGTGCCAAAGTGGCGCCGGTCTCGATCCTGCTCGCGCTGGTCGCCTTCGGCGGCGGCCTCTGGTACAGCCAGAACCTGAAGATCGGCGACTTGGACCAAGGCGCGCCGGAGCTGCGCCCGGACTCGCGCTACAACAAGGACAACAACTTCATCATCAGCAACTACTCGACCAGTTCCGACGTGCTGGTGGTGATGGTCAAGACCAAGGCCGAAGGTTGCTCGCGCTATGAAGCCATGGCGCCGATCGACCAGTTGATGTGGAAGATGCAGAACACCGAGGGCGTGCAGTCGGCGATCTCGCTGGTGACCGTGTCCAAGCAGATGATCAAGGGCATGAACGAGGGCAACCTGAAATGGGAAACCCTGTCGCGTAACCCGGATGTCCTGAACAACTCCATCGCCCGCGCCGATGGCCTGTACAACAACAATTGCTCGCTGGCGCCGGTGCTGGTGTTCCTCAACGACCACAAGGCCGAAACCCTCGACCGCGCGGTGCATGCGGTGCAGGCGTTCGCCAAGGAGAACAACAAGGACGGCCTGGAATTCATCCTCGCCGCCGGTAACGCCGGGATCGAAGCGGCCACCAACGAAGTGATCAAGGCGTCGGAGTTGACCATCCTGATCCTGGTGTACCTGTGCGTGGCCACCATGTGCATGATCACCTTCCGTTCCTGGGCGGCGACCCTGTGCATCGTGCTGCCGTTGGTGCTGACCTCGGTACTGGGCAACGCGCTGATGGCGTTCATGGGGATCGGCGTCAAGGTCGCGACCTTGCCGGTGGTGGCGCTGGGCGTGGGGATTGGCGTGGACTACGGCATCTACATCTACAGTCGCCTGGAAAGCTTCCTGCGCGCCGGCCTGCCACTGCAAGAGGCCTACTACCAGACGCTCAAGTCCACCGGCAAGGCCGTGCTGTTTACTGGCCTGTGCCTGGCGATCGGCGTGTGCACCTGGATCTTCTCGGCGATCAAGTTCCAGGCCGACATGGGCCTGATGCTGACCTTCATGCTGCTGTGGAACATGTTTGGCGCGCTGTGGCTGCTGCCGGCGCTGGCCCGCTTCCTGATCAAGCCCGAGAAGCTGGCGGGGCAGAAGGGCAATTCGCTGTTTGCCCACTGAGCCCTGGGGTGAGGGCGTCTGGCCCTCACCCCAAGGTGGACCTTCAGGCCGGTATCACGGGTTCGCTCGCGGTAGCGGCGCGATCGCCAGGAAAATCTGGTCGACGGGAGGCGTGATCAGTACATAGACAATGTTGGTGACCGGTTCGCTGCCGGGGTCCCGGAGGTTGCGCAAGTAGGTTTGGACGTGTTCCTTGAGCAAATCCTTCTGGGTGAATTTGCGCTGTTCGGGCAGCTTCAAATGCGCCCGGGTGTAACGGGCGGGCGGGGCGTCGGCCGTGGCGTAGTGGAAGTGCGCGTACCACAACACCGCCGGCGGTTTTTTCGCCTTGTCGTAAACCGCGTATTCGGTGAAGAAGTCGCCGCTGAGGGTCGGACGTTGCGGGTCGGCCAGGCTCGTCAGGTTGATGTCGATTTCTTGATGCTCCCACAGGTAGTTGAGGCTCTCCGGTGTCGGCCATTGGCGCTTGTAGGCTTCACTGCACACGCGTTGAGCCTGCCGGTTCATATCCCGGGCCTGCGCGAGGTATTCGTCGACCAGGTCCTGGGCCGATAGCTTGTCGAGGTGATCGCGCTGTATTTCCTCGGCCAGTGCCGTGAGTTTTCTCGCATGGCCGGTGAGCAGTTCATCCCAGTCGCCCGGATTGACCTGCTGACGGGTGAGGGGCGAGTCGAGTTTTTGCTGGTCGGTCGCAATCGTGTGATCAATGCCTTTGCGCTGTTCGATCAGCGCCTGGCCAAGGCTTTTGAGGGTGGCGAGTGAGCGGCTCTGTGGTTCGGTTGGCACCGGGGCGGCAGGTTCGTCTTCGGTGGCTGCCCAGCCGTCTTCGTGTCGGCTGAAGGCGCTGACGGTTTCACCGGTCAGCGTATCGGTGATGGTGAAACGTTCCTCGGCGCCTTGTGCACCGGCAGGCTTGAGTTCGCCGATGAGGTATTGCTTCCTACGGGTTTTGAAGACACGTTTTGTCGGCAGTTTGGGGCGCAGGTTTTTCGACAGTGGCAGCTCCACGTCCAGCGCTTCCTGCTTGCGCACCACGGCTTCCAGCTCGTTTTGTGCAAGCGCCTTGGCATATTCGAGACCTTTGAGCAGGCGCTCGGACTCCGGGCGCAGTCGACGCGGGTTGATGACCTTGAGCGCGCGGATGGCCTCTTCATAGCGGTTGTACTGCTTGAGGACCGTCTCGTAGACATCCCGTTGTTCGGCCAGCGGGTATTCGGCGCTGCTGCGCACTTCAACGTGAGACAGCAGCACCTCGAACAGGTCGATGTGCTCAAGGCGCCTGATGTAGAGGTCTTCTTCGGGCGGCGGCACGGTATCGGTCATTTCCACGCTGGCAGCGGCGAGATAATTCAGCGCATTGAGTTTCAGGTTGTCGGAAAAAAAATGCTGTGGGAAGGCGATTTCATCCAGCAGTTTTTGATGTACCACGCGCCCGGCCCGCGAGTCCTGTTCCAGCCGTTGAAGGGTGTTCTCCATGGCTGCCGAGACCTCGCCCATGTGCTGGCGGATGTTGGCCGACTCAATGGCGTTGCTGATGTATTCGTTGTAGACGGTGCGGTCGCCCAGCAAATTGTCGATAAACATCCTGCGCGCCATCTCTGCCATCGGCTCCCCCGCGCGGGAGAAGCGCATGGCGTTGAGCCGGCCCAATAGCAAGGTGTGAATGAACAGCTGTTGGTCCCAGATGGTGTTGAGGATTTTCTCGCGGTCGCGCACGTGCGCACCCGCCCCACCGACTTTTTCCAGTTCCTGGCCCAGCGTGACCATTTCCAGGCGCGGGGGGAGCGACTGGGCAAACAAGACTTCCAGGTTTTGCAGCAGAATCTCGAATTCGCTACGCAGCGTCTGGTGCCTGAGGGTTTCCTGCAGGTGGCGTGCTTCCAGCCCCGGCCTTTGTGCATCAATCGCCTTTTTCAGCAGCTCTGCCGTCAGTTGGACGATCTTGCGTTGATGCTTCAGGGCATCCAATGCGTTTTGTGTGGGTTTAAGCGATGCATCGAATGGCTCCAGCAGTTGCGGGATTTCTTGGCTGAGTGCCTGTACGCGCGCGAGCACCTGCTCTTTCTTGCGCCGGTTTTGCGCTTGCAGTTCGTCCTTTCTGCCACCGCCCAACAGCTTCAGCCCGAGGTCGAGGGTCCAGCGGCCCCTCCCGTCGGTCTTGAGCTTGATACCGGGGTGGTCTGGATGCTCAGGATGAATGATGAACACCTCGCCAAAGCCCGGAACAATACTGACCATGAACAACAAGCCGCCGACGGAGGCATGCCATCGGCCGTCAATGCTGTACAACCCCGCGTGGGGGCCGATCTTGAGCGGCTCTGGTGCGGGCGTGGGCCAGGCGATGTTGACGGATCGCAGTTTGTCCAACAGCCTGGCCGAGGCGCTGTCGCTGGCCAGGGAATGGTCAAAATCCATCAGCGTGCGGCCACCCCCCGGTGGTTCCGCGGGCAGGCCGACAATGCCGCGCGCAACCACTGCTGTTCGCGTTGTTGCCGGGCCGGGCAGCGGGTGCCTGAAGGGCTCGAGGGGCAGGGCTTGTGCATCGAACGGTGGGGTGTCGGCAACGGGAGCCGGGGTGCCGTGATGGACCATCAACAGGCTGATGTTGAGCAACAGGTCGACCCACGCCAGCTCCCTCGCGGTGGGGTTGTCACTTTCCAGCGCCGGCAGGTCTTGGGTGAGGCCTTGCGCCAGTTGCAGGAGCCAACCGACTGCCGCCAAAGGCCCGCGCACGGCCATCAACAGCGTATTGAACCCCAGTTGCATACCTTCCAGGATCAGCGCCCAGCGGCTTTCGCGGTTGGACGTCGACTCGCGCTCGGCCTGGTCCAACAGCTGTCGGGTTTCACTGCCAAACAGGTACTCCATGAGGTTGCCGTGGTTGAGTGACTGAAGCAGTTCGCCACCGCTTTCGTCGCCAGCCCCCGCCAGTTCTGCGGGCGTGGGTACCCTGGGCAGGCTGTCGAACTCCGAACCCATGCCGACACGCACGATGTGGGGTTGCGTAAAACCGCCATGGCTGTAGATCGCCCTGGCAGCGTCCGGCAACCAGGCCAGGACGCTGTCCTGCAGGGGGCCGGGCTGCACGATGGCTGCGAGCAATTGCTCGCGGCGGGCAAATTCGCGCAGTGAGTCGGGATAGGCTGGACGATAAAGCACGTGCGGCCCCAACTGGGTGTCGAGAGGCTCGATGATGAACATGTTTTGCACGACATCCGCCGTCGCCCCGGGCCTGCGCAGAAACGCCAGCGGGCGAATGACGATGGCGTTGCCGTCGATGCGACGCGCCATGGGGTCGGGATCGAGCACCGCGTTCACATATTGGACGCCTCGGGAGGTCAGGCCCGCTTCGCCTTTGATTTTGTGCTCCAACGCCCGGATTTTCAGGTGGACGGGCCGTTGCTGCTGGAACAGCCGCTGGCGTTTTTGCGCCGCCTCGGTGTCGCTCATCAGCGCCTGGCGCAGGTAGTTGGGATAATTCTTACCAATGTCGACACGCTGGATCAGTTGGAGGATGTAGTCGGCGGTCAGCCAGGCTTCCACTTCCCGGCCCCAGCGGTGGCTTAGGGTCATGCGCCCTTTGGGTCTTCCCGAGAGGTTCTTCAGGGCCAGGTCCACCAGGGTCATGGAGACCGGCTCGATGTAACCGCCCTCCAGGCTGCCCACCGGGACATGAAAGGTCAGCTCCACGTCATCGGCGGCGTACCCGGCAGACAATGTCTCCTGGCTGCAGGTACGCACACCGCCCAGGGCCTCGGCGCGGTCCAGGCACAGTTGGTGGTTCAAGTGCTGGGTCGCGTAGCTGCGCAGTGTTTCCAGGCCGTCGAAGTCGGCGTCGCCCAAGGTCAGGCGCCGGATCCCGGCTTGTTCGATCAGGCATTGGCGATAGGCCAGGCGGTCGGCGGCGCTGGCGCGTTGCAGCCAGACGGGAAGGGCGGACTGGAGGGACGACAGGGGTGCCAGGGGCGTGGCGGCGGCGGTGAATAATCGGCCGGGGTTTACGGTGGCGGCGAACAACTGCTCGAGGGCGGTCACCGTCGACCTGGCGGGAAGTTCAATCGCGGCCAGGTCATCCAGTTGCTGGTTCAGTACCAGCGCGGCTTGTATCTCGAAGATATTGCCGTCGGGTTCATACTGCCGCCAGGTGATCTTGTCGGCCAGGAAACGTTGTTGCATGCGCTCGCCCCAGGCTTGGCCGAAGGCATCCAGGTCGGAGTATGAGTCGATCTTGCCGTCGAGGCTGCACAGCAACACCTGCGTTCGGCTGACGATCAGGATCTCGCTGGCTTGCAGCGTGAGTCGGGCGCCTGCCCGTTCCAACTCCGTCTCCAGGGTATAGGCGCGCACCGCGTTCTCGGGCCAGGGGCGTGCGGCGCGGGTGACTCTGTCGGGATAGCGGCTCAAGGTGCTGAGGATGTTCAGTGGTTGGGCTGCGTCACCGGCCTGGCGCGTGGCGGATTCGAGCAGCGAGCCTTGCAGCACATCGGCCAGCCATTTCCAGCGACTAACGCCGGCGTCACTGTCCTGGCTCCAATAGGTTGCCAATGCCTGTTGAAAATCGATGAACAGAAGCGTGGGCAGTTCGTTGATGACCCCTTCGATGACCTCCAGGTCATAGTCGCGACTGCGCCCATTGATGGGATAGGTCAGGCGGTTGCCGGTGACTCCGCTCAAGTAGCTGTCCAGGCCCAGGCGTGTCGATACATCGGGAAAGCTGCCATCAGCCAGGTAGCCCAGCGTGACCTCCAGCAAGGGGAGCAGGGTGCGACCGCCACCTTCACGGGGCACGGCTAATCGAAGGTCTGCGAGTGGGTAGGTCAGCGGCGGGTATTTTTCCTTGAGGTTGGTGGCGAGCAGTTGCGCGGTGACTGAGCGCAATGTCGGGCAGGTGCGGAACTGGGCTTCAACCGCTTGTCGGATCGGCTGTGCGGCAGGTGGGGTGTTTGGGGCGGGCATGGGAGTTCCTTTTCCGTTGAATGAAGACGCGCCCATGCACGTTAATGTGCCGTGTTCGGGGGAGGTGGTAGCCCGTTAGGGGGGAGGCGGCTTGCTAAGGGGGGGACGGTGGCGCGCGCAACCGGAGTGGCTGCGATGGCGACGTGTTTTGGCGGGCAAGCCGTAATGCCTTTGTAGGAGCGAGGGGGACGCCTAGTTCTTGCTCGCGAAAAACGTCAACGATAACGCGTGTTTCCTGAATCAACGCGGCGCCTGTGCGTTTTTCGCGAGCAAGAACTAGGCGTCCCCCTCGCTCCTACAGAAGGCGATATTCGTTTAACTGACTGGCATCAGGGCAAACCGGCTCCTTGGCGCGGTTGGGTTAGAGCTTCAGGAACAGTTTTTCATCCAGTGGGGCTTTTATCTGGCTGCGCACGATGCTCTCGATGCGTTTGTTGTCCTGGCCGGCCTGGTTGATGAGGTCTTGTTGCGTCAGGAAGCGCTGTTCCGGGATCTTCAGGTGCGCCGCGCTGTGGTCGGCGCGTGGCGTGGTGGGGGTGGGGTAATGGAAGTGCGCATACCAGAGCACCTTGGGCCCATTTTTCTCGCGCACGGCATATTCGGTAAGGAAGTCACCGCCCTTGAGTTTTTTGCCACGGTTGACCAGGCCGATATCCACGCGTCCATGTGTCCACAGGTACTCGACGTTTTGTGCGCGGGGGGCCTGGCGCAGGTAGCCGTCACAGCGATGGGCAATGGCACGCCGGCGCATCTCCTTGGCTGCGTCCTGCCATTGCTGCACCCACGCCGCGGTTTCGCTGCGGGCGCCATGGCCGGCCTGGGCTTCCTGCGCAACTTGTTCCAGGCGTTGGGCCTGGGCTTCGAGCATGTCGCTCCAGTCGCTGGGGTTGACCGACTCTCGGCGCGTCGGGTCATCGAGTTTCTTTTTCTGGAACTGGATCGAGCGCTCGATGCCGGCCTGCTCGTCCATCAGCTTGCGAGCACTGCCGATCAAGGCGGATAACGGTTTAGGCGAGGGCGCGGGCGCCGGTTTTATCGGTTCGGCCCGCACGATCTGCACCCACTCGCCCTCGGCCGGGTGCCAGCTGTAACTGGTCAACGCCTGGCCGTTGCGGCTGTCGAGGACATCGATGATCGGAATGTCCTGCCCGGCTTGCGCAGCCCTCAAGGTGCCGACCAGGGTCTGCTTGTCACGGGTCTTGAATACCCTTTTGTTGTTCGACTTGCGCGGCCGTTCCTGGCGCGCCACCGCCACGGGCGGCAGGTGTTGCTCTTCGCGGATCAGATCGGCCAACTCGGCTTGGGCCTGGTCGATCACCCCTTGCAGGTAGTCGACGAACAACTTGCCGTACACCGGCCGCACGCTGACGGGGTCGACGTCCTGGAGTGCCTGGGTGTTGCTCAATTCGGCCCGGTATTGATCGATCAGGTGGCTGAGGACCGCGATACGTTCATCAGTGGTATAGCCTTCGTGCTGTTGCAGTTCGATATGGGAGGTCGCCACGCTATTGAGGTCTGCCCGGTTGAAGCGCGCCAGGAAGAAGGCAACCTCGGGAGACTGTGTGTCGACGCTGCGGTCGATGCTCAATTCGCGCAACGCGCTGAGGCGTTCCAGGTTGGCGTTGAATGGCTGGCCGGCCGGTGGCTGGCGCGTAGCCTTGATAAAGGCTTCGGCCTGTTTCTTGCTCGCGGGCGAATCGTTTTTCCACTCATCGAGTGCCTGGTTATACGCCTCGTTGGCCTTGATCAACCGTGTCAGGCGCTCAACCCGGTGGGCCAGGCTGTCGATGAACTCCGCGTAGGCCCCCGGTTCATTGTTGCGGGTGCGCTCGATCAGGCTGGTCAACGGTTCGCCGCTGATGGCGTGCGAGAGCTCATCGCCGACGTACAGGTAGTCGGTAGTATTGGCGCGCAGTGTTTCAGCGATCGCCTGGTATTCTTCGGCGCGCTTTTCCTTGAAGACGTTGAAGTCCTGGGCCGGGGTCTCGGCGGTGAGCACCTGAATCGCATGCTTGCGGTGGGCGATCAGGGTGTCGACGCTTTTTTGGTAGTCCTCCAGGCGAAGGCGTAACAAGGCGTCCAGGCCCTGGTTCTTCATGCGTTCCTGCTGGTAACGCGCGGTAAAGTCAGCTTTGCGCTCACCGTGGTTTGCCAGGCCCCATAGGGTCTTGAGGGTTTTGTCCGACGTTTGAAGGGCCTCTTGGGTTTCCTTGACACGCTTGCCTGCGGTTTCCATGGCACTCACCGCAGGCTTCATGCGGAACACTTCGTTCACGTACGTTGCGAGTTTCGCCTCGCTCAGTGCGTTGTTGCGCTCCAGCGTGGCTTTCATCCTCGCACTGGACTTGGGCATGCCGCCCTTGAGCTTGGGACGTATATCGAACTGCCATAGCCGCTGGGCATCGCGTGTCAGCGGCGGGCCGGTACGGGCCTTGTCCTGTTCATCGATCACGAAGACGCCGTCCAGGTCCCTCGCCACGCGGAACCAGCGGTTTTCAATACGTGCGTGCAATTTGTTGTCAATGAGGTACAGGCCCTCGGTCTCGCCACGGCTGATGGGGGGCACCGGCGTGGATGGGCCGGGCACGCTGAACGAATCGATCAATGCGCGTTGGGCGGGGCTCAGTTGACGCGGGCTGGAAAAAGCAAAGTCGAAGGGGTGGTGACTATCGGCAAGGCCATCGCCTGTCATTGTGGTGTCCTGCGTGACCACTGCCGGTGCCGACGAGGGCTCCCCGGTGGCACGGCGCAAGGCAATCGACACGTCCGGTCGCTGCGCAAATGGCAGGTGACCTACCGGCCGCTCCGGCGCCGGGTGTGTGTGGCTCAATAAGGTGCTGACATTTACCAGCAGGTCGACCAGCGCTTGTGCCGGGTCGGGGTGACTGGGGTCGCTGGCTTGCTTGATATCGTTTTCAACGCTGGCCAGTTGTACCAACCAGCCCGCCATGGCGCCTGGGCCGCGTAGCACCGGGAGCAGTGTGTTGAACAACAACCAGCCCAATTCTTTATGGGACGCCCAGCGGCTCTGGGCGTCGGAGACGGACTGGCCCTCGGCGAGCGTGACCAGGCTTCGCGCATTGGTACTGAACAGGTGTTGCATCAGCTGGCCGTCGAGCAACGCCTTGTCCAGTGCCTCGGCCGCGGCATAGCCGTCGACGGCCAACGCCGTCGGCGCGGGCGTGTCGGGTGCATCGAATTCGTTGAACAGGCTGTAGTGCGCAATGTGCGGGGTCTTGAAACCATCGTTGGCGTAGATCGCACGGGTGTTGTCGTCGGGCAGCCAGGCCAGGATGCTGTGTTGCAGCGGGCCAGGTGCCTGGACCGCAGCCAGCAGAGCGTCACGGCTGGCAAACTCCAGCAAGGGCGGTGCCAGCAGCGGGCGATACAGCAAGTGCGGGCCGCGTGCCGGGTCCTTGGGCTCGAGGAGGAACATGTTGGCGACCACGTCCGGCGTCGCTCCGGGTTTGTGCAGGAAGGCCAGCGGCCGTACGGTGACGGGCTGCCCGTTGACTGTACGCGGGCCGGTGCCGGGCCGCGTCACCGCTTCGACCAGCCGGTAACCCCCGTCGGTCATGCCGGCTTCGCCCTTGAGCTTGAGTTCCAGGGCCTGCAGGGTTAGTTGCACAGGCACCTGCTCGGTAAACAAGGCGCTGCGCTGCCGCGCCTGCTCGGTATCACTGAGCAGTTGCTGATTGAGCAGGGCCGGATAGTGTTGGCCGATATCGACGCTGCTGATCAGGTCCTTGAGCCTCTGCGGCATCTGCGCGTCGTTCACCCGTTGCCCGCGCAGGCGAATCTCCATGGCGCCCTTGGGCAGGCCGGCAAGATTTTCCAGGGCCATGTCCACCAGGTTCATCTTGATCGGTTCGATATAACCGCTGCCGAGGTCGCCGACCGGCACGTTGAACGTGATCTCCAGGTCTTTGGCGGTATAGCCCTTGGGCGCCAAATGTGCGTTGAGCTGTTGCTCGGCATAGGTGCGCAGGTCGGGGATGTCGGTGAGGAAGGTGCGCCCCTGGTGGCGCTGCACACTGCTGGCCAGCGCAAGGGTCTGGCGTTGGTAGGTGAAACGGTCGGCGTCGCTGGCCTGGGTCAGCCATGGCGGCATCTTGCGTTGCATCTGCTCAAGCCGCGCCGTCGACGCCGTGTCACTGAACCAGTGCGAGGTGTCGCTGGCCTGGGTAAAGACCTGCTCCAGGTTGGTCACACTGGTTTTGGCCGGCAGCTGTATCGCGTCCAGGTTCTGCAACTGTTGATCGAGCATGATGGCGGCCTGGGTATCGAACACGGTGCCATCCGACTCGGTGCGTTTCCAGGTCAAGTGATCGAACGTGAACGTTGCGCTGAGTTGACGCTCCCAGGCTGTGGCGAAGGCTTCCAGGGAGGTATAAGGCGTGACAACGCCCTGGGCCGTCGCGTGCAGCACCAGGGTGCGTTCGCCCACCTGGCGTGTGATCAAAAGGTCTGGGCTGCTCACCGTAGACGCAGTGCCTTGATGCGTCAGGGTCGCGTCCACCCTGAATACCTTGGCGGCGCCCGCACCGTACAGGGTGTTGCGTTCGCCAGCATCGGGGTAGCGGCTGATCTGGTCGAGGGTTTCGCGTTGCTGCGGGCCCAGGCCGGGTTGCTGGAGGCCGGCGATGCGCAGGGTGTTTTTCAATGTATCGCTGAGCCAGAGCCAGCGGCTGGTGGCGCCAAAGGCCGGCTGGCCCCAGTACTGGCTCAACGCTTCGGCGTAGGCAGGCTTGAGGTTGGGGCGCAGGCTGCGGATCGCCAGCTCGAGCGAATGGCTGTCCAGTGGGGCAGGGCTGCCGGTGTCGGACTTGACCCACTGGCGCGGGCCGGAAAAGTCCAGCTCGGCGCCGCTGGCCAGATGCTCAAGGGCGAGGTCCAGCAGGGGTGTCGGCCGGTCTGGCGATGAACCGGCCAGGGCGGTGTTGGCACTGTCGATTTTCAGCGCGTCGTCGAGCAGTTTGGCGACCACTGAGCGCACGGTCGGGCGCGTGGCGAACTGGTTGGCCACCACCTTGGCGGGCGTGTCGGGCAGTGCCGGGGCTGGATGAGCGGCTGCGAGCTTGCCTTGCAGGCCCAGGGGTACGTTGCCTGGACCTGGGGAGAATAAGCGCGCGGTTCTTATGGGTGTCGCGGCCTCGGGCGCCGGGGTGGCGGGTTGACGGCTGGCCGATGGCTCAGGTTCGATCGGCAACGAAAACGTGAACAGGCGGGGGGTGTTTCTGACCGATTGCATACAGGCACTTCCTTGGCTGGGGGAGACAAAAACAGGCTGGGAAAAATACCCGCCCGTTGCACGCCCAGCTTCGGCAATGCGTTATGAACTGTTTCCAGGGGCCGCGGGAACTCGGGCCCACGCCTTGAGCGGTGCGGGGCAGAGGCGTCTGTTTCGACGTATTTGTAACGCACCCGGTAGCGAAACCGGCACCGTCCTGGGGCCCCTGGGCTATCATTGGCGTTTTCCCGTAGATGATTGACCTGCCATGACTGCCGAAAAACTGCCCGACGTCCTAGCCACCAGCGACATGCTTGAAATAGACGGGCTGCACGCCTTCGACTTCACGCTCAATGATGAGACATTGCAGATCATCGCCATGGACGGGCGTGCGGAAAAACGCTGGAGCTTCAGCCGGCAACAGGTGGAGACCGCCACCTTCGATGAGACCTTGCAAAGCTGGACCCTGATCGGTGACTCCGGCGAGCACCGCCTGGTCTGCATGAGCGCGGTCACCGGCAACAATAACGATGAGGATGAAGCGGATGATGATGCGTAAATTCTGGCCCCTGCTGATGGCGGGCAGTGTCGGTGCGATGTCGGTGCAGGCCGCGCCCGCCGACACCTATGAACTGCTGGTGGGCAGCTACACGGCGGGCAGCAGCGAAGGGATCTACCGCCTGCAATTCGATAGCCGTACTGGCCAGTTCAATGGCAAGCCGGTGCTGGCCGCGAAGGCCGCCAACCCGTCGTGGTTGACGCTCTCCAAAGACCAGAAGCACCTGTTTGTGGTCAACGAGAACGGTCCTGGCCAGAAAGACCCGGTTGGCCGCGTCAGCAGCTACAGCATCGACCCGCAGAGCCATCAGCTGACCCTGATCAACCAGGTGCAGAGCCTGGGCAACGAACCAACGCATTCCAGCGTCGCCGTGGATGGCCGCTACCTGTTCGTCGCCAACTATTCGGTCCTCGAAGATCCGGGCGGCAGCCTGGCGATCCTGCCGGTCGACGCGGGCGGCAAGCTGTCGGCACCGGTGCAACTGAGCGGGCACCCGGCCAGCCGTGTGAACCCCGAGCGCCAGGCCTCCAACCATGTGCATTCGGTGGTGTCATCGCCGGATGGCAAATATGTGTTTGTCCAGGACCTGGGCGCCGACAAGGTGTTTGCCTACCACTATGACCCCAAGGCCAACCACGAACTGCCATTGACCCCGGCGACCCCTGCGTCGGTGCCACTGCCACCCGGCAGCGGCCCGCGACACTTGCTGTTCAGCGCGGACGGCAAGCACGCCTGGCTGACCACCGAGATGAGCGCCCAGGTCGCGGTATTCGATTACAACGACGGTAAGCTCACCCAGACCCAACTGGTGGATTTCGCCGCCGGGCAACCGGTGTCGGACAAAGCGGGTGCCGCGCTGCACGCGTCCAGCGACGGCAAGTTCCTGTACGTGAGCAACCGGGGGACGGCCAATCAGGTGCTGGTGTTCAGCATCGACCCGACCACCGCGCACCTCAAGGAATTGCAGCGCCGCTCCGTGGAAGGCGACCACCCGCGTGAGTTCAGCCTGGACCCGAGCGGCAGGTTCCTGCTGATCGCCAACCAGAAAAGCAATGAAATCGTGGTGGTTGAACGCGACCCCAAGACCGGCCTGCTGGGTAAAACCGTGCAGAAATTGCCGATCGATGCCCCCAGCGACCTCAAGTTCCTGGTGCGTCAATAAGCCACAGGCCCCGCACCGCGGGGCCTGACCCTTTGTATTAATTCGATTAATAGCGGCTACTGTTTCAAAGCATTTCTAAGGCTTAGCCCTCGGGCGTAAGTTTGGTTCCAAGGCCTTCCCCGGCCACTCAACCAAACGAACACAAGGGTTACCGACATGAACTTCAATCTCTTCTCGATCATCGCCGCTTCCGCCGTTTCCGCCACCGTGGCCCTGCCAGCGGCCGCCAGCGTGGAACTCACCGGCAAAAAATCCAGCACCAGCGCCTACACCCAGAAATACCTGCAACAAAGCGCCAACTTCTATGCCGCCCTGGATCACAAAACCCAGCAGTGAGCGTTGATTGACCCTGCACACAAGCAGACGCCAAACCACTGGAACGTAGCCACTTGCGTTCGAGTGGTTTGGCGTTTGTGCGTCGGGAGGAAAAAAATAGAGGTAATGGCACAATGACATGTGTTTAAATTTGACGCTGAAATATTGACTCCTTTCTTCCTGGAATCGACAGCATGGCACTCCGACTGGCAGCAGTAATCCTGTTCCTCTATTCCGCCCCGATCCTGTCCTCCGTGCAGCTGGTGGACAACGAGCCGGAGATCGCCCGTGAGCGATTATTGAACTTGGTGGAAGGCTAAGCCTTCGCCATCACCCCGATAAACAGCGGCGATTGCAGGAGCGTGTCCAACCAGCGCTGCAACCCGCTGTAGGGGGTGCCGGCAAACCATTCTCGATCGACATGCGCAAATTGCCGTACAAACGGCAGCAAGGCCATGTCCGCCAGGCTCGGATGGTCTGCGAGCAAATAGGCGCGATGCGCCAGCAACCCCTCCAGTTTCTGCAAGAACACTTCGCCCTCGGCCCGATGCGCTTCCATCGGTTGCTCCGGGTAGCGCTCGGCGTACTTGTATCGATTCAAGTGATGCTTGAATACCTGATCGTTCTCGGCAATCAGTGCCAGCACCGCCGGATCACCCTGCAGCAACCAGTCCTCCGGGTCGTGCTGCGCCAACGCCCATTGCATGATCGCCAGGCTTTCATCGATCACCTGAGCGTCCACACTCAACACTGGCACCGTGCCTTTTGGGGACAGTGCCAGCATTTCAGCGGGCTTGGCTTTCAGGCTGACTTCGATGATGCGTACGGGCACGCCGGAATAACCCAAGGCCAGGCGCGCGCGCATCGCATATGGGCAGCGCCGGAATGAATACAGCAGCGCTTCGCTCACTTGACCTCCAGGGTGCTCAGGCCGTTGCCCTGACGCTTGACCTGGATCTGCACCGGGATGCGTTCGTGCATTTCCTGCACGTGGGAGATCACCGCCACCTTGCGGCCCTGGGCCTGCAAGCCGTCCAGGGCGTCCATCGCCAGTTGCAGCGACTCAGGGTCGAGGCTGCCGAAGCCTTCGTCGATAAACAGCGATTCGATCTTCAACGTACTTGACGCCATCGACGCCAGGCCCAATGCCAGTGCCAGCGACACCAGGAATGTCTCGCCGCCGGACAGCGAATGCACCGAGCGCAGTTCGTCGCCCATTTCGGTGTCCATCACCAGTAGCCCGAGCATGCTGCCACCGCGCTTGAGGCGGTAGCGGCGTACCAGCTGGCGCAATTGCACGTTGGCATGGTGCACGAGCAAGTCGAGGTTATAGGCCTGGGCGATCTTGCGGAACGTGTCACCGGTGGCCGAGCCGATCAGCGCATTCAGGCGCGCCCAGCGTTGCCACTCGTCATAGGCTCTGGCGATTTGCTCGGCCAGGGCGTGGTTGGCGTCCTGGCGACGTTGGTCGTCGGCTTGGCGCGCACGCAACTCGGCGCACTGTTTTTCGCCCTCGGCCAATTGCTGGTTGAGGGCGGCCAGGGCGCTGTCGAGCGCTTCGGCTTCCAGGTTGCCGTTGTGCAAGGCCAGGTGTTCGGCCAGGCGTTGCTCGCGCTCTTGCAGCAAAACCTTGGCTTGTTCGACGGCTTTTTCGCTGTGTTGCACCTGCTGGCGCAGTTCGCTGACCTGCTTGTCGTCGAACGCCAGCAGGCGGGCCAGGCCGTGGTCATCCAGTTCGGGGTGCAGGGCGCGCCATTCGTTGGTGCGGGCGTCGAGGGTGTGCTGTTCGGCTTCGAAGGATTGCTGGCGCTCCTGCTGGGCCTTGAGGTCGGCGGCCAGTTGGATCAGTTGGTTGCGGATGTCCTGCAACTGCTGGTTGGCGTCGGCCTCGCTCTGGCGTGACTGCACCACCATCTGTTCCAGCTGCTGCTGCCAGTGTTCGGCGCTGGTGTGCTCGCCCAGCAGCGCGGTGAGCGTGGCCTGGGCGGCCTGCTGTTGCTCGCTCAACTCGGTGACCTGCTGATGCAAGACGTCGAGCTGCTGTTGGCGATGCTGCTGGTGCGTGTGTTCTTTCTCGATGGCCTGCTGGCGTTCCTGCTGCTCGGCCAGCTCGTCATGCTGATGGCCAAGCTGCTCAAGGCGCTGGCTGACCTGCTGGTCCAATTGCATGAAGGTCGCGGCCGGGTCGCTGCGCAAGCCTTCCAGGGTGTCGGCGGGCAGCAGGCTGGCGAAGGCGTTGAGTTCTTCGTCGAGGCGCTCGCGGTCGTTGGACAGCTCGCGCTGCTGGTCGACCAGCAATTGGCGCGCCTGCTGGCTCGCGTCCTGGGCGGCTTGCAGTTGTTGCTGCAAGCGCCCGGCGTTTTGCTGCAGGTTGAGCAGGGCGCCCTGGCGTTGTTCGTCCTGGGTGATGCTTTGGGTCAGTTGGCTGAGTTGCTGGGCCAACCAATGGCTGCGTTTGGCTTCGTCCTGATTGAACAGCGAGGCCGCCAGTGGGTGCGCGTCCAGGCTGGGCTGGAGCGCGTGCTGTTGGGTTGCCAGGTGTTCCTGTTGTTGCAGGAATTCTTTTTGCTGGGCGATCAGGCCGCCCACTTCGCCACGTAGCTCGGTGAGTTTTTCCTTGAGGGTGTCGACGGCTTTCTGCGCCGTGGCCTCTTCGCTTTCATCATGGCGACCCAGGCTTTGCAGCAGGGCCTCGGGCTGGTGATACGGATGCTCATGGCTGCCGCACACCGGGCAGGGCTGGCCGTCCTGCAATTGCTCGCGCAATTCCTCGACGCTGGCACTGCGCGCCAGGCGCTGGCGTTCCAGCAGTTGCTTGGTCACCGTCAGGGTTTGTTCGGCGACGGCCAGTTCGGCCTTGGTTTGCAGGCCGGTCTGGTTCAGTTGTTCGCGCTGCTGCTGGGCGTCTGCGAGTTTTTGCGTCAGGGCTGCGGCTTGCTGGTCCAACTGTTGTTGGCTGTCCCACAGGCGAGTCAGGTCTTCGAAGGCGCGTTGCTGCTTGCGATTGTCTTGCAGCAGGCTAGCCAGCAATTGGATCTGCTCGGCCACGGCGTGCGGCTCGGCACCGGCTTCTTGGTACAGCAGGTCGAGCGCGTCACGTTGTTGGGCGAACTTTTCCGCGGCGGTCGTGGCGCGCTGTTCCAGTTGCGGCAGTTCGGACTGGCCTTTCTTCAGGCGATTACCGATCAGCATCAGCTGTTGCAGGCGGTCGCGGTAGGCGCCCCAGGCCTCGCTGAGCGGGGCGAGGGCGCTGCTGCGTTCAAGTTCGGCGGCCAGGCGTTGCAAGCGCTCGGCAACGTGGGCGTGCTTGTCCTGCAAGCCCTTGAGCAGCGCCTGGCCTTCGGCGCAGGCGGTTTCGTGTTGCTGTTTGTCCTCGGTGCGCTTGGCCAGGTCTCTGGTCAAGTGGGCGAGGGTGCTTTGTGCTTCAAAGGCCTGGCGCAGCAACGGCACGGCGTCGCCCTGGGCCTTGAGGGCTTCGGCCAGTGCCGCCTGGGCCGATATCTGCTGTTGTTGGGCCTGGGCCTGGCGGGTATGCAACTCGGCCTGTTGCTCGATGTGCGCCTGAATCTGCGCGGCCAGCGGCGCCAGCAAGGTGAGGAGTTCTGCCCTGCGCGCAAACTGATGGCGTTGCGGTGCCAGTTGATCGAGGCGGCTCAGGTCCTGGCGCTGCGTGGCCTGGTTGTCCCACTCCGCTTGCGCACGCTGGAGCTGCTCGGTGGCACTGCGCTGGCGCTCCTGCCATTCGCGCAGTTCCTTGAGCCAGGTGTGCTGCAATTCCAGCTGTTTGAGCTGGTTTTGTTGGGTTTTGAGCTGTTGCTGCGCGTCGGCCAGTTGCTGGTCGAGTTCGGCGCGGGCTTCAGGCGCCAGGGGCACCACGCCAGTGGCCTGGTCTTGCAGCTGCTTGTGCGCGTCCTTGGCGTCCTTGGCCTTGTCGAAGGCTCGACGGCCCAACTGGGTGTAGAGCGCGGTGTCGGTGAGTTTTTCCAGCAGCTCGCTGCGCTCGTTGTCGTTGGCCTTGAGGAACGCACTGAACTCGCTTTGCGCCAGCAACACCGCGCGGGTGAATTGCTCGAAATTCAGGCCCAGGGCCAGTTCCAGCTGGGTCTTGTATTCGGTTTTCTGGCTGGCCAGCAGTTGGTCGCTGTCCAGGTCGATCAGGCTTTGCCGGCTGTTTTGCAGCTTGCCGCTGGCTTTGTCACGTGCGCGGTTGGCTTCCCAGCGCGCGCGGTAGCGACGGCCGTTGACGCCGACGAAGTCCACCTCAGCATAACCGCCGCCGGTGCCGCGACGGATCAGGGTACGCGGGTCACCGATGGAGATATCGGTATCAGCGTCGGGCATCTTGGCCTGGCCGGTATCGCCCAGGCGCGGCACCGCGCCGAACAGCGCCAGGCACAGGGCATCGAGCAGGGTGCTTTTACCGGCGCCGGTTGGCCCGGTGATGGCGAACAGCCCGGCGCTGGCCAGGGGCTCGGCGGTAAAGTCGATCTCGAACGGGCCGGCCAGGGAGGCGAGGTTTTTCAGGCGGATGGCGAGGATCTTCATGGCTGTTCGCCCTCCTGTTGTACTTCCTGGAGCAGCACGGCGAAATCCTTCAAGGTCTGTTCATCCACTTCACTGCCGTAGCTGTCCTGCCAGGCGCGACTGAACAGCTCCTGGGGAGTGAGCTGGTCGAGTTCGATCAGGTGTTGATCGTCCGTGTCGTCGCTGCCGCGTTTGCCGGCGTATTCGGCAGCGATGCGCACCAGGCGCACGGCCTTGCCTTGCAGGGCGGTTTCGATTTGCTGGCGCAGGTCGGGTTGCGGCTCGTCCAGGCGTACCCGCACCTCCAGCCAGGGATGGCGCTGGGTTTCGGCCAACAGGTCGATGTCGGGCAGCTCGGCCAGTTGCTTGAGGATGTTGGCCAGGGGCGCCGCTTCCAGGCGTTGCAGGTTGACCGAACGCGGGATCAGGAGCGGCTCGACGCTGACCAGTCGTTCGCCCTGGAACGTCACGTCGAGAATCTGGTGCTTGTAGCCAATTTCGGAAAACGACAGTGGAATCGGCGAGCCGCTGTAGCGAATGCGCTCTTCGCCATTCACCTTTTGCGGCTTGTGCAAATGGCCGAGGGCGACATAGCCGACACTTTTATCGAACAGTTTGGCCGGCAGCGCCTCGGCATTGCCGATGATCAGGCTGCGCTCGGAGTCTTCCGACACCGAGCCGCCGGCCATGTGCGCATGGCTGATGGCAATCAGCGCCTGGCCTTTTTTGCGTTTGGCGTTGGCGGCGGCGATCAGCCATTCATGGACCTGGCCGATGCCGTGCAGGTAGTCGTCGCCCAGGTGCGCCCCGGTGACTTCCGCCGGGCGCAGGAACGGCAGCGCCAGGCACCACGCGGCAACCTTGCCCTTGGCATTCGGCAGGGGAATCAGCAGGCGTTCGGCGTCCAGTTGGCCGTCGTCCAGCCATAGCACGCGGCCCAGGGCATGGGTGTGCAAGCGCCGCATCAACGGGGCGGGCAGTTCGATCCGCGAGCCGGAGTCGTGGTTGCCGGCGATCATTACTATGGTGAGGTCGGGGTTTTGTTCGTGGGCGCTGATGATGAAGTCGTACAGACGCTCCTGGGCCTTGAGCGGCGGGTTGACCGTGTCGAAGATGTCGCCGGCGATCAACAGCACGTCAGGTTGGTGGGTATGGAGCTGGCGCAGCAGCCACTCAAGGAAACAGGCATGTTCGAAGTCGCGTTCCTGGCCGTGCAGGTTTTGCCCAAGGTGCCAGTCGGAGGTGTGGAACAGACGCAAGGCGAACTCCGCGGAGAAGATGAAAAGGAGGGGAGTTTACCTGTATTGCGAACACGCTGCTTCAGACGACGCATAACCCCCCTTTGGCAATCAGGCAGTTGTGACAAGCGGGCAGCCGTGGCGAGCAGGCTTGCCCTGCGTTGGGCCGCGAAGCGGCCCCTGACAAAGACACCTGCGCTGTGTCAGGCGCGCCTCAGTGGCTGGTTTTGGGGCCGCTTCGCAGCCCAACGCAGGGCAAGCCTGCTCGCCACAGCAGCCCTGTCTGCCGGGCGTTCAGCGTCGAGCCAACCCATCGCAATCAGGGGCAAGTCGAATCGTCGCACGGCCCCTCCCATATTTTGATTTGTGGAGTGTCAGGGATGCAGCGGGGCTTATTTGGGATATAGCGGCGGCAAGCTGGTGGTATCCGTCGCTGGGTCCTGCTCACGCTCGGCCATCGGGATGGCTTTCACCGCACGCCACAGGTCTTCGCCGACCCAATAGTGGCCGCTCTCGCTGTAGAGCGCGCCGTTCAACCCATCCAGCGCATCCGACAGCGGCACGAACCGCGCCGCCATGTCGGCCAGGGTTTCCGGCTGTTGCCGCGCCCACGCATCCAGCGCCTGGCGGGTGGCCTGGGGGTCGTTGGCCTGGGCGGCGCGCTTGAGGTCGTCGAGCAGGGTGCGCGGGCTCGGGCCGGTCTGGGCGGCGCGCAATACGGCCGGCTGCCAGCGTGCCCGCCACCACAGGCCGAAGCCGAGCAGGGTGGTGCAAGCCAGGATCAAGGTGCTCAGTTGCCACAGCCACAGGCGGCTATCGTCGGGGGCGGTGATGATGGTGGGGGTGGCGGGGGTGTCCACCACCAGGCTCGGGTTGTTCGCGACTTGCAGGGTGCGGGCCGGCAGGCTGGTGCGTTCCAGGTGATCTTCGTGGGTGTTCCACCACACCACTTCCACCGGTGGCAGCTCAAGGGCGCCGACGTGGGTGGGCACCAGCGCTTCGCGGTCTTCGCGGCTGCCGATCAGGCCGCGGTCGTTGTTCTGGTTGGCGAGCACCGGTTGGTCCGGGTAGCGGCGCAGGCCGTTGATGTCGGTGCTGGGCAGGGCCGGCAGCTGCGCGCTGGACAAGCCTTCGGCCTTGAGCGTGAGGCTGCGGGTCAGGGAGTCGCCGACCTGCACGTGGGTCGGCTCGGGGTTCCAGTTTTCGCTCAAGGTCAGGCTGCGTGCCGGTAACCAGGGGGCGTCGGCCGGGTAGAGTTCCGGCTTCGGCTTGACCGTCAGTTGCAGCGGCGCGGAGCTGACGTGAATCAGCTTGCCGGGCTTGGTGCCTTGCAAGCTGTTCTCTTGCTGCGGACGCGACTCCACCAACGTGGCGCTGAAGGTCTGCGTGGGTATCGCCAGGTTGCCGCTGTGCTGCGGGTAGATGGCATAGCGGGTTTCGATCACACCGTGGCGAATGCTGTTGATGACCTTTTCGTAGGTGCGTGACTCGCCCAGTTGCTCGATGCGCGCATCGGGGATCTGCAACGGCGTGAGGCTGCTGTCGTCGTACAGCGACACCGAGTGGTAGACGCGCAGTGTTAACAGGGCCTGGGCCTGGACGTACACGGTGGACTGGTCGAGGTTGGCTTCGACAAAGACCGGCGCGAGTTCGGCATTGGTGTCCTGGCTGCTGGTTTCCACGACTTGCAGGGTAATGGGCTGGGTCTTGTATTCACCCACTTGCAACGGTGGAATCACCACGTTGCCGTTTTCCTTGGGCAGCAGGGTAATGATCCAGCGCGTGGTGGCGTGATTGTCGCCACCCAAGGTGGTGAGCTGGTTGATCTGCCGGGTGCCGCTGACTTCGAACTGCGCATCCAGGGGCGACAGGTCCGGCTTGCCGAACTGGGTGACGTCGCTGGATTCCACCGTCAGTTCTACCGTTTCCCCGGAGTTGAGGCGGCTGCGGTCGACGCTGGCGACCAGGCTCGCCGCCTGGGCGTGGCCTGCCGATAACGCGAGCAGAAGCAGAAGGGTGGTGCGGCGGCTCATCGAGTCTTGTCCTGATGCTGTTGCTGTTCGTACCAGAATTTGCGCCGCAGCAGTTCGCCGGGGTTGTCCGGGATCTCCTGCAGCCATTGTTCCAGGGCCTGGCGGCGTTCACCGTCAAGGCTGGTGTCCGTGGGGCGCAAGGGCGGGGTGGTGGTCTGCTCATCCCCCAGCTCGCTGCCCGGCACGTCATTGCCACCGGCCTGCGGCGTGGCGCCGGCCTGGGTATCATGGGTGCCGGTTTCACCCTGGGCTGGGGATGACTCCTCGCCTCCTGTGGCACTTTGCCCAGTGGCGCCCGGTTGCGCAGTTTGGCCGGGTTGGGTGGTTTCGTCATCCTCGTTTTTTGCCGGCTGAGTCGGCTCGGGCTGGGCCTGTTGCTGGATCAGGCTCTCCACCAGGGCTTTGTTCTTCAGGGCCGGTTGCAGGTCGGGCTGGGCTTCCAGCGCCTGTTCATAGGCGTCGATAGCCGCTTCCAGTTCGCCGGACTTGGCCAGGGCATTGCCGCGATTGTAGTGGGAATAGGCGTCGCTGCCCTCGGCGAAACGCTTGATGGCCTCGGCGTAGTTACCGGCCTCGTATAGCGCCACGCCTTGCCATTGTGGGTCTTCGAAACGCTCGGCGGCTTCGGCGGGGTGCTTTTTCTTCAGCAGGTACTGGCCTTGCTGGTCAGGGCGCAGCCAGAGGTCCTGGAATTCGAACGCGTAGCTGGGCTGCGGCGCGCCCAACAGCAGCAACGGCAGGCAGAACAGCCAGCCCCGGCGCCCGGCGCAGGCGGCCAGCAGCAACAGCGGCAGAAGCAGCCAGTAGCCCTGGTCGGCCCAGGTGTCGAGGTGCAGCAGTTGGCCGTCGTTGCGCAGGGCTTGGGGCGTGTCGAGTACGCCAAGTTGGCGCAGGTCCTTGTCGTCCAGGCGCGCGGCGCGGTAACGGCCGCCCATCTCGCTGGCGAACGCCTTGAGCGTCGGGCTGTCGAGGCGCGGCACCAGGATCGCGCCCTGTTCGTCCTTGAGGAACTCGCCGCTTTCCTGGGTCACCGGCGTGCCTTCGCGGCTGCCAACGCCGAGGATCGACAGGCTGGGCGCCTGGCTGCCTTGCAGCAGCAAGCGAATGCCCTGGCGTTCCTGTTTGGACAGCGAGGAGCCAATCAGCAACAGGCGCCCCTGGCCGAGACCGCCTTGCTTGAGCAGGCCCAGGGCTTTGTCCACGGCCAGGTCGGCGCGATGGCCGGGCTCGGGCATCAGCGAGGGGCGCAGGGCTTCGAGCAGGTTGCGGCTGGTGGCCAGGTCGTCCGACAGCGGCACCAGTATGTGCGCACTGCCGGCATACACGACGATGGCGGTTTGCGCGTCGCTGCGCGCCTGCAACAAGTCATACAGTTTGCGCCGAGCCTGTTCCAGGCGGCTTGGCGGGCTGTCGGTGGCGAGCATCTCCGGGGTCAGTTCCAGCAGCACCACCAGCGGGTCGGACGGTTTCTGACTGGTTTGTTCCACCCGTTGCCAGCTCGGGCCGAGCAAGGCGAGAAGCGCGAGCAGCCAGGCGATGCCGAGGATCACCCAGGGCGATTTGCTTTCGCGCCCGTTGCCGCCGCTGAGCAGCACGGCGTGGAAGGCCGGTGGCAGGATCATCTGCCAGCGCCCGGCGCGTTTTTGCCGATGCCACAGTTGCCACAGCAACCAGCCGAGCAGCGGCAGCAGCAACAGCCACCAGGGACGGAACCAGTGCGGCCACAAGTCGATCATCGACGCCTCCGCAAACGCAGGCGGTTCAGGCGCTGGCGCCATTCAGGGTGCTGTTGCAGGAAATGGCCCTTGGTGGAGAGTTTGTTGAACAAGCGTTGCAAGGCGTTGTTGGGCCAGCGTTCCTGGATCACCAGCAACAGGCTGAGGATCAGCGCCAATGCCAGGGGGGCGCTGTAGAGCGCCTGGGCGGGGCGGGCCTGGGTGGGTTGTTGCTCGACCGGTTCGAGTTGATCGAGGGTGTCCTTGATCGCTTGCAGTTCCTCGCCGTCGCGCGCGCGGAAGTAGCGCCCGCCGGTGGCCTCGGCGATTGCCTTGAGCGCCGGTTCGTCGAGGTCCAGGCTCGGGTTGACGCCCAGGATCCCCAGGGAGCCGGTTTGTTCGGGGTCGGCACCGATGCCGATGGGGTAGATCTTCACGCCTTCCTCAGCCGCCAGGCGCGCGGCGGTCAGCGGGTCGATCTGCCCGGCATTGTTGGCGCCGTCGGTGACCAGGATCAGCACGCGGCTTTGCGCCGGACGCTGGCGCAGGCGTTTCAGGGCCAGGCCGATGGCGTCGCCGATGGCGGTGTTCTTGCCGGCGATGCCGATGCGCGCTTCATCCAGCCAGGTGCGTACGGTGCGGCGGTCGAAGGTCAGCGGCGCTTGCAGGTAGGCTTGGCTGCCGAACAGGATCAGGCCCACGCGGTCACCTTCGCGCGCTTCTAGGAAGTCGCCGAGCAGGTGCTGGACCAGGCTCAGGCGGCTGACGTCCTCGTCCTGCCAGTGCATGTCGGGAAAGTCCATGGAACCGGACACGTCCACCGCCACCAGTAGATCGCGGCCACTGGCGGCAATCGGCAGCGGTTCGCCGAGCCACTCGGGCCGGGCGGCGGCCGTCAGCAGCAGCAGCCACAGCAGCACGAACGGGGCCTGCTGGCGCCAGCCGGGCAGGTTGACCCGCGCGCGGCGGCGGGCGAGGCCTTCGAGGTCGCTGAGGTAGCTGACTTTCAACGCCGGCTCGCCGCTGTCGGCCGCCGGCAATATAAGCCGCATCACCCAGGGCAATGGCAACAGGGCGAAGATCCACGGCCAGGCGAACTCAAACATGTTTGCGAATCCAGGTGTCGACGGCTTGGGTCAGGCCCGCGATGGCTTTGTCATCGAGTTTGCATTCGGGTTTATAGGCGCCTTCCACCAGCACCATCCAGCGCGTGAGGCCGGCGGCGGGGCAGCGGTTATCGAGGAACGCCAGCCATTTGCGGCCGTTGAGGGTGTGGCTCTGGCTGTAGGGATAGTCGTTGCGGCACAAGCGCTTGAGCAGACCATTGAGCTGCTGCAGCCAGGCGCCGGCGGGGGCGCCGTCATAGGGTTTGGGCATCAGGGCGAGTTCCGCCAGGGCCGCGATGCGCAGCGGGTCGAGCGGTTGTTCGGCGCGAGCCAAGGGGCGCCGCGCGGGCACAAAGCGGCGCAACGACCACAGGCCCCAGCCCAGCAGCGGGATGATCAGCAGCAACAGCCACCAGCCGGGCGCGGGTGGCCAGAAGCCAATGCTCGGCGGGGCGATCAAAGGTTGCAGTTGGTCGAGGCTGCTCATTGCTTTTTAACCGGGCGTTGCGGGTTGAGGTATTCGCGCAGTTGCTCGACCATTTCACTCTGGGTGCTCAACGGCATCAACAGTATTCGCAGTTTCTGCGCGAGCAATTCCCAGCGGGCGATGCGCACTTCGGCCTGGGCCTTGTAGGCTTGGCGCAAGTCGAAATTCAATGTGTCCAGTTCCAACTGTGCGCCTCTTTGCGCGAAACGCAGCAGCCCGGCGGCGGGCAGGGCATGGTCCAGCGGGTCGGAGATCGGCATCAGCAGCAAGTCGCAATGGCGTGACAGCAGGCTCAGTTGTTGTTCTGCACCTTCGGTGAGGGCGCGTTCATCACAGATCACGATCACCAGGCTGCCCGGGCGCAGGACTTCACGCCCACGGCGCAGGGCCATGCCCAGGGCGTCGGCTTCGGGGCGGCTCTCGGTGTTGAGGCTCTGGTTGACCCGCACCAGGCGGTTGAGCAATTGCAGCAGGCTTTGCTTGCTGCGCCGGGGTTTGATTTCGTAGTGCTCGTTGTCACCGAACACCAGCCCGCCGACGCGGTCGTTATGCCCCAGGGCTGCCCAGCCGATCAGGCTGGCGGCCTGGGCCGCCAGCACCGACTTGAACATCTGCCCCGAACCGAAAAACAGCCGGCAGCTTTGCTCCACCATGATAAAGATCGGGCGTTCGCGTTCTTCGTGGAACAGCTTGGTATGCGGTTCCTGGGTGCGCGCGGTCACACGCCAGTCGATGGTGCGCACGTCGTCCCCGGCCTGGTACACGCGCACCTGGTCGAAGTCGACGCCGCGCCCGCGCAGTTTGGAGTGGTGCAGGCCAATCAGCGGGCTGCGCTGGCTCGGCGTGGAAAACAGCTGCACTTCGCGCACGCGGTGGCGCATCTCAATCAATTCGCTGAGGGTGACGCGGATTCCATCGCTGGCGTTCATCGACTTCAAGCGACGGCAACGACGTCGAGAATGCGTTGTACCACGCGGTCCTGGTCGATCCCGGCGGCTTCGGCTTCGAAGGACAGGATGATGCGGTGGCGCAGCACGTCGAACAGCACCGCCTGGATATCCTCCGGGCTGACAAAGTCACGCCCGGCCAGCCAGGCATGGGCACGGGCGCAGCGGTCGAGGGCGATGGAGCCGCGCGGGCTGGCGCCGTAGGCGATCCATTCGGCCATCTCCGGGTCGAACTTGGCCGGGGTGCGCGTGGCCATGACCAACTGCACCAGGTATTCCTCCACCGCATCGGCCATGTACAGGCCGAGGATTTCCTTGCGCGCGGCAAAGATCGCCTGCTGGCTGACGCGGCGTTCAGGCTTGGTTTCGCCGTTGAGCGCTTCGCCCCGCGCCTGTTGCAGGATGCGCCGCTCCACGGCGGCGTCCGGGAAGCCGATCTTGACATGCATCAGGAAGCGGTCGAGCTGGGCTTCGGGCAACGGGTAGGTGCCTTCCTGCTCGATGGGGTTCTGCGTGGCCATCACCAGAAACAGCGGCGACAGCTCATAGGTGCTGCGCCCGACACTGACCTGGCGCTCGGCCATGGCCTCCAGCAAGGCGGATTGCACCTTGGCCGGGGCACGGTTGATTTCGTCGGCCAGCACCAGGTTGTGGAAGATCGGCCCCTGTTGGAACACGAAGCTGCCGGTTTCCGGGCGATAGATCTCGGTGCCGGTGATATCGGCCGGCAACAGGTCGGGAGTGAACTGGATGCGATGGAACTGCGCTTCGATGCCTTCGGCCAGCTCTTTGATCGCCTTGGTCTTGGCCAGGCCCGGCGCGCCTTCCACCAGCATGTGGCCGTCGGCGAGCAGGGCGATGAGCAGGCGATCGATGAGTTTTTCCTGGCCGAGAATCTGCGTAGAAAGAAAGGTTCGCAGCGCAAGCAGCGCTTCACGATGTTCCATCGATGACGGTTCCTGGAGAGATGAGCCTGGTGGTCGAGCGCGAGCGCCAGGCTTGGGAGGCTTACTTTAATGCATCGAAGGGGGTGGCGACTAACGGCGTCACGGGTATTTTCAGAAAAACTTGTAGGGTTTTTGTGTGGGAACACAGTCAATGTGGGAGGGGGCTACATCCCGATGGCGGCGCGTCAGTCACAGATGTATTAACTGACCCGATGCTATCGGGGGCAAGCCCCCTTCCACATTTGATCGATGGTGCAGCTTAAATCCGGATGAAAGTGCCGGTGCCTTTGAGGATGTTTTGCAGGGTTTGCTCGACTTCGGCCAAGTCCGAGGCGGCTGTGGCATGGGTGATTGCCAGGTGGTCCTTGCCGCCCAGGGCGTCGGCGTCGCCTGCGGCGAGTTCTACCTGCAGCGTGGTATCACTCAGGGTGACCTTCAGGCCGTCCAGGGTCGACGGCTCGTAATCCCAGGTCAGCTCGACTTCGTTTTCATCCGGATACCGGGTCAACATGAACATCTCGCCGTTTTTACCGTGGCAGCAGAGCATGGCCATGTTGTCTTCTTCGTCGTCGCACGGGGTGGCCATCAATGCGTCGGTTTTCAGCTGCAGCATGGGGAATCCTGTGTGGGGGAGGGTGTTGCGTGGGCAATTGTGCCATTGCGGCGAATTTTGTGCTGCATCCTGTGTCAGACCCAGTGCATGACCTGATGGGCAAGATCGGTCATTTCTGGTACTCGCTGCGGCGAAAACAGCCGGTTTTTCTGCGGGAAAATCCGGGTTGTCCAAGTCGCAACCGCAAGCCTGCTTACCGATGACCGAATATGTCGCAGCACCGCAAGCAGCGGTCTTCCTACACTCGTTAAGCTGCGCAACGGATGTGCCCTGTGCCGGGAGCCTGACCTGCCCGTCGTACCGTCGCCCGGCAAGGTGTACGTTCAATGGACGTTGTATGTGACCTGACTGTCTTGTCCAGCTTCACCCACCTGTCACCCTGATTCGTTTAAGGTGCTTAACTCGTTACCTGCGAACAGAGCTGACGGTCTCCCCGCAAGGGGATAACACGCGACGCTTCCATCAATAACAAGCCCAAGCGGAGTACCACAGATGGCGTTCTTCACCGCAGCCAGCAAGGCCGACTTCCAGCATCAACTGCAAGCGGCACTGGCGCAGCACATCAGTGAACAGGCACTGCCACAAGTGGCGCTGTTCGCTGAGCAATTCTTCGGCATTATTTCCCTGGACGAACTGACCCAGCGTCGCCTTTCCGACCTGGCCGGTTGCACCCTGTCTGCCTGGCGCCTGCTTGAGCGCTTTGATCACACCGAATCGCAAGTGCGGGTCTATAACCCCGATTATGAACGTCATGGCTGGCAGTCGACCCACACTGCGGTCGAAGTGCTGCACCATGACCTGCCATTTCTGGTGGACTCGGTACGCACCGAGCTGAACCGCCGTGGCTACAGCATTCACACCCTGCAAACCACCGTGCTCAGCGTACGCCGTGGCAGCAAGGGCGAATTGCTGGAAATCCTGCCTAAAGGCACCCAGGGCGAAGGCATCCAGCAAGAATCGCTGATGTACCTGGAAATCGACCGCTGCGCCAACGCCGCCGAACTCAACGTGCTGAGCAAAGAGCTGGAGCAGGTATTGGGCGAAGTGCGCGTGGCCGTGGCCGATTTCGAGCCGATGAAGGCCAAGGTCCAGCAGCTGCTGGAAAGCATCGACGCCAGCCCGTTCGGTATCGACGGCGAAGAAAAGGCCGAGATCAAGAACTTCCTGGAATGGCTGGTGGGCAACCACTTCACGTTCCTGGGCTATGAGGAATTCGTGGTACGTGACGAGGCGGATGGCGGTCATATCGAATATGACGCCAGCTCGTTCCTCGGCCTGACCAAGCTGCTGCGCGCCGGCCTGACCGCCGACGACCTGCGCATCGAAGACTATGCCGTGTCCTACCTGCGCGAGCCGACCGTGCTGTCGTTCGCCAAGGCCGCGCACCCGAGCCGCGTACACCGCCCGGCGTACCCGGACTACGTGTCGATCCGCCAGATCGATGCCGACGGCAAGGTCGTCAAGGAATGCCGCTTCATGGGCCTGTACACCTCGTCGGTGTATGGCGAAAGCGTGCGGGTGATCCCTTATATCCGTCGCAAGGTCGCGGAAATCGAACGCCGTTCGGGCTTCCAGGCCAAGGCGCACCTGGGCAAGGAGCTGGCCCAGGTCGTTGAAGTATTGCCCCGTGACGACCTGTTCCAGACCCCGGTCGACGAGCTGTTCAGCACCGTGATGTCGATCGTGCAGATCCAGGAGCGCAACAAGATCCGCGTGTTCCTGCGCAAAGACCCGTACGGTCGTTTCTGCTACTGCCTGGCCTATGTGCCACGCGATATCTATTCCACCGAAGTGCGCCAGAAGATCCAGCAAGTGCTGATGGATCGCCTGAAAGCCTCGGACTGCGAATTCTGGACCTTCTTCTCCGAGTCCGTGTTGGCCCGTGTACAACTGATTCTGCGGGTCGACCCGAAGAACCGCCTGGACATCGACCCGCTGCAACTGGAAAAAGAAGTGGTGCAGGCCTGCCGCAGCTGGCAGGACGACTACTCCAGCCTGGTCGTGGAAAGCTTCGGCGAAGCCCACGGCACCAACGTGCTGGCCGACTTCCCGAAAGGCTTCCCGGCCGGTTACCGCGAGCGTTTCGCGGCGCATTCGGCCGTGGTCGACATGCAGCACCTGCTCAGCCTCACCGAAGCCAACCCGCTGGTGATGAGTTTCTACCAGCCGTTGGGCCAGGTGTCCGGCCAGCGCGAGCTGCATTGCAAGCTCTACCACGCGGATACCCCGCTGGCCCTGTCCGACGTCCTGCCGATCCTGGAAAACCTGGGCCTGCGTGTGCTGGGTGAATTCCCGTATCGCCTGCGCCATGCCAATGGCCGCGAGTTCTGGATCCACGATTTTGCGTTCATCGCCGCCGAAGGCGTGAACCTGGACATCCAGCAGCTCAACGACACCCTGCAGGACGCGTTCGTGCATATCGTGCATGGCGATGCCGAGAACGATGCGTTCAACCGCCTGGTGCTCACCGCTGGCCTGCCATGGCGTGACGTCGCGCTGCTGCGTGCCTATGCCCGTTACCTCAAGCAGATTCGCCTGGGCTTCGACCTGGGCTACATCGCCAGTACCCTGAACAACCACACCGACATCGCCCGCGAGTTGACCCGGTTGTTCAAGACCCGCTTCTACCTGGCGCGCAAGCTCAACGCCGACGACCTGGAAGACAAGCAGCAACGTCTGGAGCAAGCGATCCTCACGGCCCTGGACGACGTCCAGGTGCTCAACGAAGACCGCATCCTGCGTCGCTACCTGGACCTGATCAAGGCCACCCTGCGCACCAACTTCTACCAGACCGACGCCAACGGCCAGAACAAGTCGTACTTCAGCTTCAAGTTCGACCCGCGCGCGATTCCCGAGCTGCCCAAGCCGGTGCCGAAGTTTGAAATCTTCGTCTACTCGCCACGGGTCGAAGGCGTGCACCTGCGCTTTGGCAACGTTGCCCGTGGCGGCCTGCGCTGGTCCGATCGTGAAGAAGACTTCCGTACCGAAGTGCTCGGCCTGGTAAAAGCCCAGCAAGTGAAGAACTCGGTGATCGTGCCGGTGGGCGCCAAGGGCGGTTTCCTGCCGCGTCGTCTGCCATTGGGCGGTTCCCGTGACGAGATCGCGGCCGAAGGCATTGCCTGCTACCGCATCTTCATCTCCGGGCTGCTGGACATCACCGACAACCTGAAGGACGGCGCCCTGGTGCCGCCGGCCAACGTGGTGCGGCATGACGGCGATGACCCGTACCTGGTGGTCGCGGCGGACAAGGGCACTGCGACCTTCTCCGACATCGCCAACGGCATCGCTATCGACTACGGCTTCTGGCTGGGCGATGCGTTCGCCTCCGGTGGCTCGGCCGGTTACGACCACAAGAAAATGGGGATCACCGCCAAGGGCGCGTGGGTCGGCGTGCAGCGTCACTTCCGTGAGCGCGGCATCAACGTGCAGGAAGACAGCATCACCGTGGTGGGCATCGGCGACATGGCCGGTGACGTATTCGGTAACGGCCTGTTGATGTCCGACAAGCTGCAACTGGTCGCGGCCTTCAACCACCTGCATATCTTCATCGATCCAAACCCGAACCCGGCCACCAGCTTTGTCGAACGCCAGCGCATGTTCGAGCTGCCTCGTTCGGCGTGGAGCGACTACGACACCAGCATCATGTCCGAAGGCGGCGGTATCTTCTCGCGCAGCGCGAAGAGCATTGCCATCTCGCCCCAGATGAAAGAACGCTTCGACATCCAGGCCGACAAGCTGACCCCGACCGAACTGCTCAACGCCTTGCTCAAGGCGCCGGTGGACCTGTTGTGGAACGGTGGTATCGGCACTTACGTCAAGGCCAGCACCGAAAGCCATGCCGATGTGGGCGACAAGGCCAACGACGCGCTGCGCGTCAACGGCAACGAGCTGCGCTGCAAGGTGGTGGGCGAGGGCGGTAACCTCGGCATGACCCAGCTGGGTCGTGTGGAGTTCGGCCTCAATGGCGGCGGCTCCAACACCGACTTCATCGACAACGCCGGTGGTGTGGACTGCTCCGACCACGAAGTGAACATCAAGATCCTGCTCAACGAAGTGGTGCAGGCCGGCGACATGACCGACAAGCAACGCAACCAGTTGCTGGCGAGCATGACCGACGAAGTCGGCAGCCTGGTGTTGGGCAACAACTACAAGCAGACCCAGGCCCTGTCCCTGGCCGCGCGCCGTGCCTACGAGCGTGCCGCCGAGTACAAGCGCCTGATGAGCGACCTGGAAAGCCGTGGCAAGCTGGACCGCGCCATCGAGTACCTGCCGACCGAGGAACAGCTCACCGAGCGCGCTTCCGCCGGCAAGGGCCTGACCCGTCCGGAGCTGTCGGTGTTGATCTCGTACAGCAAGATCGACCTCAAGGAAGCACTGCTCAAGTCGCTGGTGCCGGATGACGAGTACCTGACCCGTGACATGGAGACCGCGTTCCCACCGAGCCTGGTCGCCAAGTTCGGTGAAGCGATGCGTCGCCACCGCCTCAAGCGTGAGATCGTCAGCACCCAGATCGCCAACGACCTGGTCAACCACATGGGCATCACCTTCGTTCAACGCCTCAAAGAGTCGACCGGCATGAGCCCGGCGAACGTGGCGGGCGCCTATGTGATCGTGCGGGACATCTTCCATCTCCCGCACTGGTTCCGCCAGATCGAAGCCCTGGACCACCAGGTCTCCGCCGACGTGCAACTGGAGCTGATGGACGAACTGATGCGCCTGGGCCGCCGCGCGACGCGCTGGTTCCTGCGCAGCCGTCGCAACGAACAGGATGCTGGCCGCGATACCGCACACTTCGGTCCGCACCTGGCCGCGCTGGGCCTCAAGCTCGACGAACTGCTGGAAGGCCCGACCCGTGAAGGTTGGCAGACCCGCTACCAGGCCTACACCGAAGCCGGCGTGCCGGAATTGTTGGCGCGCATGGTTGCAGGCACGACTCACCTGTACACCTTGCTGCCGATCATCGAAGCCGCCGACGTCACCGGGCATGACGCCGCCGAAGTGGCCAAGGCCTACTTCGCTGTCGGCAGCGCCTTGGACTTGCCGTGGTACCTGCAGCAGATCAGCGATCTGCCGGTGGCCAACAACTGGCAGGCCCAGGCTCGCGAAGCGTTCCGCGACGACGTGGACTGGCAGCAGCGGGCGATCACCATCTCGGTACTGCAAATGGCCGACGCGCCACAAGACATGGAAGCCCGCGTGGCCCTGTGGCTTGAGCAACACCAGGACATGGCTGATCGCTGGCGCGCCATGATGGTGGAAATCCGTGCTGCGGTCGGCACGGACTACGCCATGTATGCGGTGGCCAACCGTGAGTTGCTGGACCTGGCGTTGAGTGGTCAGTCGGTGCTGCAACCGGCTTGATTTAGCGCCTGAAACAAAAGCCCCTGCATTGTGAGATGCAGGGGCTTTTTGTTGGAATGCCCTTTATCAAACACCCCAAAAACTGTGGGAGGGGCTTGCCCCCGATAGCAGAGTGTCAGCCAGCCTCTTCATGACTGGCCCACTGAAGTGCGCCCCAGAAGTTGGACACCCATCCAATTTCTGGGGCGTTTTCATGAGCAAGTACACCACGCAGTTCAAGCTATCTGCCATCACCGCTTTCCTTGAGCGAGGCCGAGGGTTTCGCCGGGT
>Ga0207679_10000046_pt1 | contig 119975 bp, 108 predicted proteins | sample KBSC73metaG_FD_184320 | JGI IMG/M metagenome (GOLD analysis project Ga0207679, IMG submission 184320) | Corn rhizosphere microbial communities from Kellogg Biological Station, Michigan, USA - KBS C7-3 metaG (SPAdes) (version 2) | ecosystem: Host-associated > Plants > Roots > Rhizosphere >...
CACCAGCTCGGCTCCAGGCACGTTGATGCCCGTCGGAATCGAAATACGCGAATATTCATCGAACGGCCGGCTGTCGAGCACTTTCAAATCGCCGCCGCCGCGCATCATGGCATCAAGCTCGGTCGCGCTTACGCTAGGCGTTTCGCTGTCGTGCTCGACGAATTCACCGAACGCCTTACTGGGAACGTGCACGCCCGAAAACGTCACAAAGCCAGCCGTCTCCCAGGCCGCAATGCCGCCGTCGAGACAGGAAAGATCGCTGTAGCCGGCATCGGCAAGGATAACTGCGGCGCGTTCCGCAAGGCCGTCATTGTCGTCACAGAGGACAATACGGGTTGATTTGCGCGGCACCAGTCGAGCGAAACGCAATTCCAGCCGGCTGAGCGGCACATTGCGCGCCCACAAGAGGTGATTTTGCGAGAAAATGAGTTCCTCGCGCACGTCGACCAGCGCCAGCTCCTTGCCGTCGTCGAGCATGGCTTTTACGGCGACAGCAGAGACAGGGCGTGGCGTCACTTTGGCGGTGGGTGCCTGAAGGTTCACGTCGCCCGCTGCGCGTACATTTTCTCGACCTCGCCGGTCTTCAGGTCGACCCTGATACGGTCGATCTTGTCGAGATTGGTTCCAGTCACGCGCACGAAACGCGCGTAGTCGGGATAGTCGATTGAGTGGATGGTGCCATCTTGATAGATGCCGGCTTGACCGGGCATCAGCCGGTATTTTTTCGCCGGCTTGAGTTTTGCGTGCTTGGGGTCCTTGCCATCATCCTCGCGCGTCCACTCGATCATGTCGGTGTATTTGCTGGCCTGGCCGTAGATCGCCCATGAATCGCCATGGTCGTGCGGCGGCGATACGCGCGCCTTGTCGTTGATGTGTGCAAGAATTTGGAAACCGAGCGACGGATCTTCGTAAAGGACCTTCAGCCCGCGCGGAACGTTGTTGCCGCAGAATTCCTCGATGAAATCCTTGTTGGCGAGCAGGCGTTCGAGATTCTGACGGACCTGTTCGCGTCCCGCAGGGCCGGGATCGCGCGAAAGAGCGGAACGGCAATCGCTGATGAATTGGTCGAGGTCATAGGCCATGGCGTCCCTCCAGGCTTGCAGCGATATAGTCTCGCGCAAGTCGAAACTGAACGCCAGAAGGCCCTCCCTCAAAATGAGGGAGGGCGTACCTGGAGCTGGTCCATGATTATCCGCACTAGGAAACGCGCTTCGCACGCCCCCAGGTCTTGAGCGCCGACCAGATGCGCCGTTCAAGCCGGAACCGGTCGATCGGAGCCGACGATTTGATCGAGTTGATCCGGTAAAGACCGACGCCGGTCCACTGGAAGCCGCACTTCTCCAGCACCCGGCGAGACGCCGGGTTGGTGACGCGGGCCCCGGCCTGCAGGGCATCATGTGTGAGATCGGTGAATGCGTAGTCGATCAACGCATGCAGCGCCTCGGTGGCGTATCCCTTGTTCCAGTAGGGTACACCCAGCCAGTAGCCGATTTCCGGCGCGTCATCTTCGCGGAACATAAGTCCACACGCGCCGATAATCGTCTCGTTGCGTAGCGTGATCAGGTACGCCGCTTCGCCCTCTTTGTTCGCGCCCGCAATGAACTGCTCGGCATCCGCCAATTTGTACGGATGCGGAATACGAGCGGTGTTTTCCGCGATGCGGCGATCGTTGGCGAGCGCTGCTACCGCTTTAGCGTCCTCGAGGCGCGCTGCGCGCAAGGCAATGCGCTTGGTCTCGAGGACGGGGATACTGGCTTCGCGGTATCGTCCAGTCGGTATTTCTTCCAGCAGGGTCATGGCACGGGCTCCAGGTTAAAAAAGTTGAGAGGGGGAGCCGGTCACCCGTCTCCCCCTCTCAGAGCCCTTACGAGGCCCCGCCGGTTTGACTGGATGACCGGCGGACCTCGAATTTGTCCACCGTCTTACTCGGCCGCAGCCTCCGTCATCGGTACAACGGACACGTAGGTGCGGCCTTTTGCTTTCGTTGCGAACTGAACCTTTCCATCGATGAGCGCGAACAGGGTGTGATCTTTGCCGGTGCCGACGTTACGGCCGGCATGCCATTTGGTGCCGCGCTGACGCGCAAGGATATTGCCGGCGAGCACGATCTCGCCGCCGGTCGACTTCAAGCCGAGCCGCCGGCCCGCCGAGTCGCGTCCGTTACGTGAGGATCCGCCTGCTTTCTTGTGCGCCATAGTCGTCTCTGTTGGTCTCTCGAACTCTCTTACCGTGTACACCGATTCCGTTACGGAATCATCTCACTTCTTTTTGTTCCCGCTTTTTGTAGCCGCCTTGGCGGGCTTTTTTGCGGCGGCCTTCGCCGGTTTCTTGGCCCTTGCCTTTGCCGGCTTGGCTTCCGCCGCCGGAGCGGCTTCGGCTTCCGCCTTTGGCTTTGGCTCGCGCTTGGGGCGCGGCGCTGCCGTTTTGGAGGGCTTCGCCCCGCCGGTGAGAATCTCGGTGATGCGGACCACCGAGAACTCGTGGCGGTAGCCGCGCTTGCGGCGCGAATTCTTGCGGCGGCGCTTCTTGAAAGCGATCACCTTGTCGCCACGCGTGTGCTGGAGCACTTCGCCGGCAACTGTGGCGCCCGCGACAGTTGGCGTGCCGAGCTGGGGCGCATCGCCGCCCACGACGAGGACCTCGCCAAACTCGACGATCTCGCCGGGCTGGCCATTGACCCTGTCGACCCGGATGATGTCTTCGGCGGCAACCCGGTACTGTTTTCCGCCGGTCTTGATGACTGCGAACATCTTTCGTCCTCGTGTTCGATCCCGGTGCTCGGACCCGTTCCGGACCGGCTTCTTTCAGTCGGTTTGTTGTTTGTTTTTAATGGCTTATTGAGCCCTCGAACAAGCACGCGGACCCAAGGGCCCGCGCGCCATGTTTATGGCGGGGAAAAGCGTGTCCTGTCAAGAAAGCGCGCTTCGCCGGGAACAGCGTTAATTCCAGGGCCGGGCCCGGCGTCGATTACCCTAGGATTCGCTCTTGGCCTGCGTGCTCTCGGACCACGCGCCTGCTTCGCCTTCGGCGCCGGACTGCACAAGGCGATATCCTACGCCCAGTTCAGTGACGAGAATCTTCGGGGTGTCCGGATGCGGCTCGATCTTCTGGCGCAGCTTGCGAACGAAGATGCGAAGATAATGCGTGTCGTGAACGTGGATCGACCCCCAGACCTCCTTGAGCAGGTGCTGGTGGGTGACGACGTTGCCCGCATGCTGCGCGAGCACCTGGAGCAAGCGATATTCCTTCGGCGTCAGCGTTAACCGCTTGTCGTTCAGCAGGACCGCGCGGGCAGCGAGATCGATCGTAAGCGGCCCGGCCTTGACGGTGGGCTCACCAGACACCGCGCGCATTTGTCTCCTGAGCGCCACCCGCACGCGCGCGAGCAGCTCCGCCATCCCGAACGGCTTGACCACGTAATCGTCGGCGCCGAGTTCGAGCAGGTGTACTTTTTGTGCCTCGGTCGAACGAACCGACAATACGATAATCGGCACGCTCGACCACGAGCGGATGCGCTCGACCACGTCGGCGCCGTCCATGTCCGGCAGACCGAGATCGACGATCGCAAGATCAATTGGCCGCAGCGTCGCTGTGCGGATCGCCTCGGCGCCGGTACCCGCCTCATGGACGACGAATCCGTTGAGCTCGAATCCGGTTCGCAGGAACCGGCGAATTTGGATCTCGTCGTCGACAACGAGGACGATGGGGGCGGGCTCACTCATCGGCACCACTTTCCAGTTGGGGCAGGGCGTCTTGCGACACCGGTAGTTCGATCGAAAGGGTAGTGCCCAGTCCAGGACCCTCGCTGGTGGCGCTAACCTTGCCGTCATTGGCGCCGATGAAGGCGCTCGCGATCCAGAGGCCCAGACCGGAGCCGCTGGTGGTCGCGGCATGCCGCTCACCACGCGCAAAACGGTCCCAGATTTTTGCCGCTTCGGTGGTCGTCAATCCGGCGCCATTGTCAGTGACGTTGATGTTCAACCGGCCGTCCTGCGTTCGCACCGCAACTTTTATTTGCGATCCGGATTCTGAATATTTCACAGCGTTGTCGAAAATCTGCACCAGCGCCTGCTGAATTAGAATCGGATCGACATGAATCAGCGGCAGATCCGGCGGCACGTCAATAACGATGCGCCGGTCAGCAAGACCATGGCGGCAACGCTCGACCGCTGAGTTTATGATGTCGCCGGGGTCCGCCCACTCGACGTGCGGCTTGATGCCGTCGCTGCTGATGCGCGTGGCGTCCAGCAGATTCTGGATGTCGTTGTTGAGGCGTTCCGCTTCGTCACGCACGTCGTGTACGAGCGCCGTCAGTTTCTTTTCCTGGCGCAACGCAGGCGCCGCACTCAGCACAGTGGCGGCACCAAGGATCGAGGCGAGCGGCGTGCGCAACTCGTGGCTGACCGATCCGATGAGGGCTTCGCGCAGCTGATCCGTTTGCGAGCGCATGCGCGCTTCGCTGATGGCGTGCGCGACACCGAGGCGTTCCAGCGTCGCGGTCGCGTCGGCCAGCACTGCGTCGACCCGGATCCGCAATTCATCCGAGCGCTCTTTCGACTCGTGGCCGAGATTGATCGCGATCACCCCGAATTCGAGGCTCTTCGGCGACACCGCGCGAACAAGCCAGATTTCGCCACTTTCGGCGGTGACGATCGCGCCGCCGACGGCATCATGGCGGCCCGAGGCGACCTCGACGACTTCGGTGAGAACCCGCTCCGGCACCGTCATGCCGGCGCGCCGGCCACTGCTGTCGGATGCTTCGCGGGCACTCGCAAACAGAACCACGTTACGCTGCATGATGCTGGCGAGATGATCCTCGATGGCCGCATGGATATCCGACACATCGAAGGCGACGGCCAGCCGGCGGGAGAAAGCATAGAGGTCGCGCAGATCGATTTCCCGCTGCCGGGCCATCTCCAATTGGCGTTTGAGGCGATTGGCAAGCTGACTCACCGCGACGGCAACGAAAATGAACAGGATCAGATCGATAACCTCCTGCGGATCCTTGACGCGGAAGCTGTAGGCCGGCGGATAAAAGAAATAGGCCGAGGCGAAAACGCCGCAAACAGCGGCAACAAGCGCCGGCACAATTCCCCAGCGCGTCGCCGCGATCACGACCGGGATCAGGTAGACGATCGAACCGTGCGCAAGCCCGATCTCCCACACGAGAAAGAACAATATCGCCGTCAGCGCCGCGACCAGGGTCAGGGTGAAGAATATGGCGGGCAGTTGTTTGCGGACGGGATTGAGGACCGTTACGTTATTCATGGCCAGGCTGGTGGTGCTGTCCGTTAGTGGCAATATACGCCCTGCGACCCTTGTCTGTCTTGGCGCGCTTGGGTACATAGCGCCGTCCGTTCCGGGCCGTTAAATGGCCGGTTTCGGGCTCCGGAGAGGTGGCTGAGTGGTTGAAAGCACCGCACTCGAAATGCGGCATACTCGCAAGGGTATCGGGGGTTCGAATCCCTCCCTCTCCGCCAGGCACCGCGGAATCGACATCCCTCGCTGATAGTAAAGTCAGCTTCGTGAGCCGGGATCAGAAATGACGCCGCGTGCGACGAGTCGATTCCAGATAAACAGAACCAGAATGGCGCCGACGGTGGCGCCGATGAACCCGGCTCCCTGGTCGGCGCGATACCAGCCGACCGCCTGACCGAGGAACGTCGCAAGAAACGATCCCGCGATGCCGAGAACGACCGTGAGAATAAACCCGGAAGGATTATTCGGGCCGGGAGTGAGATACCGGGCGATCATGCCCGCGACGAAGCCGATGAGAATGATCCACAGAATGCCCATGCCTGACTCCGTCAGACTTCCATTACAGTTTTCCGCAAAGCACGGTGACTAAATCAAGCGTGACGCCTCGCGCTCCGTCGGAATGCGGCCATCCGGTGTTAGCTGGTTGACCAGATCCGGCAACTGCTGGCTCAGCGCTGCGATCAACTGGTCGCGCGACATCCCGGTGTGAGCGCTGAGCGTCCGGATCTGATCAGGGCTGAGCACCTTCGACAGAACGTCAGGTGAAATTTGCTTGTTCGGGCCCGTGCCAATCCAGGATTGAACGACATCGCTCTGACCGCCCTGCTGGAATTGCTTGAGCAGGTCGTTCAGGCCGCCGCTCAGCACGCTGCCGGCGCCGCCGCCCGCGAGGAGGCCGCCCAGCGGACCGAGCATTCCGCCGAGGCCGCCACCGGAAGGGGTGTCCGCGGTCGATGGACCGCGATTGGCGGGCACGGCATTCGGTTGTTGGTCAGGGCTCAGATGCTTGATCGCCTTGTAGGCGACGAGGCCGAGCAGGGCCATCGCGATCGGCGACATTCCACCGCTGCCGGCGGGAGCGGGCGTGGTCTGTCCACGCGGACCGTTTTGCATTCCATTCAGAATATCGAGAAGTCCCATTGCCGGTCTCCTTTGAACCCAGCCGATATCTCAACTGTCGTTTGCGGTCCGCGTTCCACCCGCTCGTCGCCGGTAGCGTGGTTCAAGCCGCCTTGATATCGCTCGGCAGCTTTCCGCCGTTGGCGGCAAGTTTCTGCATGATCTGTTTGTGCAGCCAGACGTTCATGGCGGCAGAGTCGCTCATGTTGCCGGTGTACTTGAGTTCGGTGGCAAGCTGCTTGCGTGCAGACTGGCTGCTGTCGAGGTCGAGGGCCTTCATCAAGTCAACGATCGAGGTCCGCCACGCGAGCTTTTCGCCTTTGGCAGCCGCGGCCTTATCGACGATTTCCGCCACATCCACCGTTTGCGGCGGCGGCGCGCTTGGCGGGGCCGCTGTCGGTGATGTGCTCGCTTGTGCTGAACCGTGGCCGAATATCGCGCTCATTATGCTGCCAAAAACACTCATGACATTCCTCCGTCGCTGGTTGCCGCCATGCTGATCGTGCCGTGTTGCGCTGAGTTTGCTCCTCCGCCGCTCAAACTATGATGCAGCTATTTGAACAAGAGCCATCGGCCGTCGGCTGTGAAATTTATCTAACGCGTCTTTTTGAATGCTCGATTACGACAATAACTATTTGCTCGCCAGCAAGGCGGCGCAACAGATTTCGCGTCAGATGCCGCACCGGTTACCGCATCCGCGCGCGGTACCCTACTCCTTTACCGCACCGGTCATGGCCGAGACGTAGTGCTCCACAAAGAACGCGTAGAGGATGACGAGCGGCAGTGAGCCGATCATCGCGCCCGCCATCAGCGAGCCCCAGCGGTAGACGTCGCCGTCAACCAGCGCGGTCACGATCGCAACGGGCACGGTTTTGTATTGCGTCGACGAAATAAATGTCAGCGCGTAGATGAATTCGTTCCAGCACAGCGTGAAGCAGAAAATGAAGGCGGAGATCAGCCCCGGCACCGCCAGCGGCAGCACGATCTTCATCAGGATCTGCCAGCGGCTGGCACCGTCGATCAGCGCGCATTCCTCGAGCTCGAAAGGGATGGTCTTGAAGTAGCCCATCAGCAGCCAGGTCGAGAACGGGATCAGGATGGTCGGGTAGGTCAGGATCAGCGCAAAAGGCGTGTCGAACAGGCCATATTGAAAGACCACGGTCGAGAGCGGGATGAACAGGATCGACGGCGGCACCAGATAGGCGAGGAAGATCGCGCCGCCGACCCACTGCGCGCCCTTGTAGCGCAGCCGCACGATCGCATAGGCCGCCAGCACGCTGGCGATGATCGAGATCAGCGTCGCGCAGACCGCGACCAACATCGTGTTCCACAGCCAGACCGGATACTGCGTCTCGAACAGCAGCTTGTTGATGTGCTTGAGCGTCGGCGTCCAGGTCCAGAACGGGCTGTAGGTGTCCATATCGAGCAGCTGCTCGTCCGGCTTCACCGCCGTGAGCGCCATCCAGTAGAACGGGAACAACAGCACCAGCATGATGAGCGAGAGAGGCAGGTAGAGCGTCACCAGCCGCCGCGGCAGCGATTGCAGATAGCTCATGCCTTCGGTTTCGTCGGCAAGGGGCACCGAGCCGGTGAGCACGGCTTTCGGATTGGCGACCTTGCCGGCGAGGACGTCAGTCATTGCTTTCGCCCTGTTGCCATTTTCGCCGCTGCAGGCCGAACCACGACACCATGATCGCAGCCAGCAGGAACGGGATCATCGCGGTGGAGATGGCGGCGCCCTCCCCGAGATAGCCGCTCATGATCGCGCGCTGGTAGGAGAACGTCGCCATCAGATGCGTGGCGTTGACCGGCCCGCCGCGCGTCATCACCCAGATGAGCTGGAAGTCGGTGAAGGTGAACAGCACCGAGAAAGTCATGACGACGGCGATGATCGGCGTCAGTAGCGGATAGGTGATGTAGCGGAAGCGCTGCCAGGTGCTCGCGCCGTCGATGGTCGCCGCCTCGTAGAGCGACGGCGACACGGTCTGCAGACCGGCAAGCAAGGTGATGGCGACGAACGGCACGCCGCGCCAGATATTGGCGAAGATCACCGACCAGCGCGCATTCCAGACGTCGCCGAGGAAGTCGATGTTCGCCGTGATCAGGCCCATCCTCTTCAGCGACCACGAGATGATCGAGAACTGCGGATCGAACAGCCACCAGAAGGCGATCGCCGAGAGCACGGTCGGCACGATGAAGGGCACCAGCACGACCGCGCGGATGATTGCCTTGAAGGGCAGCCGTTCGTTCAGCAACAGGGCAAGATAGAGTCCGACGGCGAATTTTATGGCACTGGCCACGGTCGTGTAGAGCAGCGTGTTGAAGACCGAGAGCCAGAATATCGAATCGTCCCAGAGGTATTCGTAGTTTTCGGTCCCCACAAAGATGCCGCCCCGTCCGAGCCGCGCGTCGGTGAACGAGAGCCAGATGCCGAGGCCGAGCGGATAGGCGAGGAACAGAATGAGGAACGCCGCGGCCGGCAACATGAACCACGCGCCGAGCCACTGCTTGTTGGTCTTGAGGCGATCCCACGCGGTTACGGCGTGTGGCGCCTGGCGAGTCCGGCCGTGGTCGAGAGCGATGGCCATTGCGGTCCTGGAGCGAAATGAAAAGCCGGCGGAAGGCGCTCGTGCCTCCCGCCGGCGCCGGCGTTATCGGTAGATGCGGCGCAACTGCCGCTCGGCGACGGCGATGGCGCCCTTGGTGTCTTCACGGCCGGTGCAGAAATTGGCGAACATGTCGAGCACGACGAAATCCGCGATCGCGGTGGCTGCCTTCTCGCCGACCGAGCCAAGGCCACCCGCGGTGAGTGAGCGCTTGGAGACGTCACGATAGGGCGTGGTCTTCGGATCGGCCGTCCAGATCGGGTTCTTGTCGTACTCATTGAGGCAGTGCGTGAGATAGCCCTTGGCCGACTGGATCCACGGGTTGAAGTTGTTGGCATCGAGCATGAAGGCCATCAGCGCCTTACAGGCCTGCGGATACTTCGTGTAGGTCATCGCCAGGATCGGATACATCAGATGCAGCTCGGTCGGCTTGCCGGCCGGACCGATCGGGAAGTAGGCGTGATCCATGTCCGCTGCCACGTCCTTCGCATTATTTTGCGCCGCGACATAGATCGAGATGCCGTTATTGGTCCAGTGGATTTCCTTCGCAAGAAACGCCTTGTTGTTGGAGGCGTCATTCCACGAGGCCGTGCCCGGGATCATGTAGCCGTAGAGGTTCTTGGCGAATTCGAGCGCCTTGACCGTCTCCGGCGAGTTGATGATCACCTTGTCGTTCTTGTCGACGACCTGGCCGTTATGAGTCCACAGGCACCAGTGCACCCAGGTGTTGCCGTCGCCCGACGCATGGCCAAGCGCGAAACCGCCGGGTGTGTTCTGCGCCTTCATCGCCTTGGCGTATTCAAGAAATTCGCCGGTCGTGGTCGGGAATTTCGAGAAGCCGGCCTTCTTCGACGCTTCGAGCCGGTAATTGATCAGCGCGCCCGAATAGCAGACCGGAATATCGATCCATTTCGAGCCGGTGCCCTTGCCGTATTTGATCGCACTGTCGACCCAGCCGCCATGCGCCTTGCCGAGATAGTCGGCAACGTCTGTGACATCGAGGCACTTCTGCGGAAAGAGATGCGGCAACGAATAGAGACCCCAGAACAGGTCCGGTCCGGTGCCTGTATTGGCGGCAACCGACGCCTTCGGCTGCACGTCCTCATACGACTCGCGCGAAATCTCGACCGGAACGCCGGTGGCCTGCGTGAAGGCCTGGATGAGCTTCACGAAAGCGTCGTCTTCCGCTTGCACGAAATATTTCCAGCGCAGCATCGAGAGCTTGGCGCCTTTCTCCGGCTTCCAGGGCGCGCTCTGCGCCCAGGCCTTCGCCCAATCGAGCAGCGCGGGGCCGGTCAAAGCGCCGGCTGCGGTGAGCGCTGTGCCGCCTTTTACCAAAGCGCGGCGAGTTAACATGTCCATGGTCGTTCCTCCGTTGGTTCCTAGCTGGTCATTCGTTTCCCGGATTGTTCGTCGAATAGATGGACGAGGCGCGGGTCTGGCTTGAGCCGGATCTTGTCGCCCGGCTTGAATTGGTGGCGCTCGCGGAACACCGCGATGATGTCGCTGCCGCCAAGCTTGGCGACGACTTGAAGCTCCGAGCCGGTGGGCTCCACTACCTGCACTTCGGCTTCGGCGCCGTCATCGGCTAGAGCAAAATGCTCGGGCCGCACGCCGAAGACTGCAGGTCTTCCGTCGCTGCCCGAGGGCGCGGTACCGAGCGCAAACTTGACTCCCGCCGGTCCCTCGAAGGCGACGCTGCCGTTGGCGCGGATATGTCCATTGAGCATGTTCATTGCCGGGGAGCCGATGAAGCCGGCAACGAACAGATTGTCCGGGCGGTCATAGAGATCGAGCGGCGCGCCGATCTGCTCCACCAGACCGTCGTGCATGACCACGATCTTGTCGGCCATGGTCATCGCCTCGATCTGGTCATGCGTGACGTAGATTGTTGTTGTCTTCAACCGCTGGTGCAGCTCCTTGATTTCCGTGCGCATCTGCACGCGCAGCTTGGCATCGAGGTTGGACAGCGGCTCGTCGAAGAGAAAGACCTGCGGGTCGCGAACGATGGCGCGGCCCATCGCGACGCGTTGCCGCTGCCCGCCCGACAGCTGTCGCGGGAAACGTTGCAGCAGCTGCGAGAGGCCGAGGATCGCGGCAGCCCGATTGACGCGCTCATCGATCTCGTTTTTTGGCGCGCCGCGCAGTTTCATGGAGAACGCCATGTTATCGGCGACCGTCATGTGCGGATAGAGCGCGTAGTTCTGGAAGACCATGGCAACGTCGCGTTCCTTCGGCGGCACGTGGTTGACCACACGCTCACCGATGCGAATCTCACCCGCGGTAATGTTCTCGAGACCGGCGATCATGCGCAGCAAGGTCGATTTGCCGCAGCCCGACGGACCGACCAGGACGACGAATTCGCCGTCGCCGATCGAAATATCGACGCCATGGATAACGCTTGTCGCACCGAAAGCCTTGCGTACGTCGCGGATCGCGACCGAAGCCATTCACTCCTCCCAGGCCGGAACGGCGGCCTACACATTCTTCTTTGTTTTCAGCGCCATCCTTGCGGGCGGCGGCTGGACTATCTCGCGGACCAAATCATCGTTCTTTCGCCCTCCGAAATGCAAGCCCGACTTAATAGTAGTGGGTCAGGCGGTTGGTGCAGGCGCCCCTAAAGGGCCAAACCCCCGTCGACCAGATGCGGTTGGCCGGTGATGTAGCTCGACTCATCCGACGCGAGGAAAACGGCAAGCGCCGCGACTTCCTCGGCTGTTCCGAGACGCGCCATCGGTTGGCGCGCAATGAAATTCTTTCGCACCTGATCGAGCGGAGTCCCCGTTTGCTTCGCAACCGCCTGCACGCGTTCCTCGAAAGAGGGTGACACGATCGTTCCCGGGCAAATGGCGTTGCAGCGGATGCCTTTGGTGATGAAATCCGCAGCGACGGCTTTGGTGAGGCCGATCACTGCTGCTTTGGTCGCGCCGTAGGCATAACGGTTGGGCAGGCCTTTGATTGAAGAGACGCCCGACGACATATTGATGATCGAGCCGCCGCCGTTCTTCAGCATTGCAGGCAAGAACGCCTTGATGGTGCGGTGCATGGATTTGACATTGAGGTCGAAAGAAAAATCCCAGTCTTTCTCCGAACACTCCAGCACCGTGCCCTGGTGCACATAGCCGGCAACGTTGGCGAGTACATCGAGTGCGCCGAATTCCCTATCGATCGAAGTAGCAAAGGCATCAACCGCGTCGCTCGACAGGACATCGAGCTTGGTGGCTTTCGCGGCTTTCAGGCCGTCAAGCTTGTCAGTCGCAACATCGGTTGCGATGACCTTCGCGCCTTCCGCAATGAAGGCCTCGGCGATGGCGCGACCGATACCCTGGCCGGCGGCGGTGACCAACGCCAGCTTTCCTTTCAATCTGTTGCTCACGGAAACAATGCCCCTCAATGGTTGTCGCGCGCGACGCCGTTCTGGGCGACGCGCTGATACTTCACGGCGGGCTTCAGCACCATGCCGTCCGCCAGTTGGTCGACCATGGAGCGCTGAATTTCCTGCCAGGGCGTCTGGCTTGCCGGATAGCGGAAGCCGCCGCGCCTCTGCAGTGCCTTGCGCCGCCGGGCCAGCTCCGCTTTCGAGGTCAATATGTCGGCAGTCCCCTTGCGCAGGTCGATGCGAACGCGGTCGCCGGTTTTCAGCAGGGCGAGCCCGCCGTTCGCGGCTGCCTCCGGCGACGCATTTAGGATCGACGGCGAACCGGATGTGCCTGACTGCCGCCCGTCGCCGATGCAGGGCAGTGAGGTGATGCCCTTTTTGATCAGGGCCGCCGGCGGCTGCATGTTGACGACTTCCGCCGCGCCCGGATAGCCGACCGGGCCGACGCCCCGGACGAACAGCAGCGTGTGCTCGTCGATCTTCAACGACGGATCGTCGATGCGGTGGTGATAGTCCTCCGGCCCCTCGAACACGACGGCAGGGCCTTCGAAAGCATCCTTGTCCTTCGGGTTGGATAGATAGCGCTTGCGAAACTCGTCCGAGATAACACTGGTCTTCATGATTGCGGAGTCGAACAGATTGCCCTTCAGCACCTTGAACCCGGCTTTTCTCTTCATGGGAGAGCGATAAGGCTTGATCACGTCGGCATTGGTGCTCTGCGTCTGTCTCACGTTCTCGCCCATCGTTTTGCCGTTGATCGTCAAAGCGTCGGGGTGGATGCGCTTGGCCTTGAGCAATTCGTGCATGACCGCCGGCAGGCCGCCGGCACGATAATATTCCTCGCCAAGATACTCACCGGCCGGCTGCATGTTCACCAGGAGCGGCACGTCGTAGCCGATCTTCTCCCAATCCTCGATCGACAGCTTCACGCCTACATGCCGTGCGATGGCGTTTATGTGAACGGGAGCGTTGGTCGATCCGCCGATCGCCGAGTTTGCAACGATCGCGTTCTCGAACGCCTTGCGCGTAAGAATGTCCGACGGTTTCAGGTCCTGTTCGACGATCTCGACCGCGCGCAGCCCGGTTTCATAGGCAATTTGTGCGCGTTCGCGATAAGGCGCAGGGATTGCGGCGCAACCGGGCAGGGACATACCGAGCGCCTCGGCGAGTGCATTCATGGTCGAGGCGGTGCCCATTGTATTGCAATGACCGACCGATGGAGCTGCGGAAGCGGCGATCTGCATGAACTCCTCGGCGTCGATGCGGCCGGCCGCCATTTCCTCGCGTGCTTTCCAGATTGCCGTGCCGGAGCCGGCACGCTTCCCCTTCCACCAGCCGTTGAGCATCGGCCCGCCTGACAACACGATGGCCGGCGTGTTCACGGTCGCTGCCGCCATCAGACAGGCGGGTGTTGTCTTGTCGCAGCCGGTCATCAGTACGACGCCGTCGAGCGGGTAGCCGTAAAGAACTTCGACAAGGCCGAGATAAGCGAGATTACGGTCAAGCGCCGCCGTCGGACGTTTGCCCGTCTCCTGGATTGGGTGACACGGAAACTCAAAGGCGATCCCGCCCGCCGCCCTGATTCCGTCGCGCACGCGCTTGGCGAGCTCGAGATGGTGGCGGTTGCAGGGCGACAGGTCCGAGCCGGTCTGCGCGATGCCGATGATCGGCTTTCCCGACCGCAACTCCGCCGACGTCAGCCCGTAGTTGAGATAGCGCTCGAGGTAGAGCGCCGTCATGCCCGGGTTATCGGGATTATCGAACCAGAGCTGGGATCTCAGTTGCCGTTCGGATTTTCGGGGGGTCTTTGCCATTTTGCTGCCAACCGTCTTGTCAGGTTGGGCCTAGATGATCGCAAAGACGCAGGAACCGCAAGGCACGGGGCTATTTTGTCTCCAGCACGAAGACCCCGTTCCAGTCGGCGGGCGGCGGGTTTTCATTGAATATTTGGATACGCTCGGAATAAAGATCGAAGACGTAGCCCAGGCCGAAGCCGTCGCCGAACTTGCGGCAGCGTTCGATCGCCTGCGTCGCGCCGGAAAAGTCCTGCTTACGAAAACGCGTGAGCATGTCGTTGACATTCTGACGCAACTGGCCAAAACGATCGCTGCCTGCAACGTCCGCACCGCCGAGAACGGTATAGACCGACTCCGGTTCTGTTTTGCCTTTGACGGTGATGCAGTCGAGCTCCAGCACCGCGAACTTGTCGCTGATTGCCGACGCCGTGCGTGATCCGACGATGATCGGCAGACCGTAATTTTTGGATTGCCCTTCCAATCGTGATGCCAGATTCACAGGATCGCCGAGAACGGAATAATTGAACCGCAGATCCGAGCCCATATTTCCCACGACGCACCGGCCGGTGTTGATACCAACGCCCACCTTGAGCGGAATGAAACGCTGGCCGCTTTCCTTTGCTTGCTGCTCACGTTGGCTATTGAGCGTGTCGACGCGCCGGAGCATTTCGAGTGCCGCCTCGCACGCATTGATCTCATGGTCGGCGTCGTTCAGCGGCGCATTCCAGAACGCCATGATGGCGTCACCCATATACTTATCGATGGTGCCCTTGTGCTCGATGATGGCGTTGGTCAGTGGCGTGAGGAAACTGTTCATCAGCGATGTCAGGCCTTGCGGATTGTCTTTGTACAGTTCGGATATGGTCGTGAAACCGCGCACGTCGCTGAAGAGGATGCTCATTTCGCGGTCTTCGCCGCCGAGCACAAGCTTATCGGGCGACTGCGCGAGCTGTTCGACCAGGTCGGGCGAGAGATATTGACCGAAAGCCGAGCGGATGCGGCGGCGCTGGGCCTGCTCGCTCATGTAATTGCTGAATACCAGCGTCAGATAGACGAGGACGCTCGACAACAGGGGATAAGTGAAATCGAACAGCAGCCTGCTCTGCACATAGAAGTACCAGGAGGCACCCATTGATAGTGCGATGACCGTAGCGCCGACCAGCAGCAGCAGCAGCGGGTTCAGGGTTGGCGCCAGCCAGATGATGATGATGCCGAGAAGAAGCGCCGCGCAGAGCTCGACGCCGATCGCATAGTTCGGCGCGGACAAAACGGAATTGGTCAGGATGTTTTCGAGGACCTGCGCGTGGACTTCGACTCCCGGCATGAGAGGATCGACCGGCGTCGTTTTTGAGTCGAGCAGGCCGACGGCGGATGTTCCGATCAGCACTAGTCGCTGCGCGACGCGATCCGACGGGACCCGGCCTTCGAGCACGTCGACTGCAGATATGTAACGATCCTTGTCGTGTGGCGCGAAATGAATCCAAAGCTGGCCGTTGCGGTCGGTCGGGATCACGAATCCTGGTATCGCCGCACTCTGCACCCCGGCGTGATCAGAGCGGATGAGGACCGTGTTGCTGCCGCTGGCGACGCGCAACATCTCCAATGTCAGCGACGGCATGATTGCGCCCTGCGCCTGCATCACGACCGGCACGCGCCTGATGATGCCGTCGCGTTCGGGGCGAATCGTGAAGAGTCCGCGGCCGCTGGCGGCCTGCTCGAGGGTGGGGACGTTGCGCAGCAGGCCGGGGAAATTAAGCAGGAAGGGCCGCGCATCGCCGCCCATTGTCGCTATGCCGATCGGCAGCTGAGCGCCGCTGGCTTCCGCCACCGCGAAGGGAAGGCCCGATTCACCAACAACGACGCGCGATTTTCGGAAGGCGTCGGCCAGCACAGCGTCGTTGCTCGGCAACGTGCGCAGCTTTGCCCGCATCGCTTCGTCAATGTCGCGGAACGTATCGGCAGCGATGCCCGGCGACATCCGGTCGGGTTCTGCGAAAACCACGTCGAACGCAACCACCAGCGCGCCCATTTGAGTCAGACGCGTAATAATGTCGGCGATGCGCGTGCGCGGCCACGGCCACTGACCGAGGCTGTTCAGGCTTTTCTCGTCAATGTCGACGATGACAACCGGCCGCTCCGTCGCTTGGCGCGGATGCAAGACCTGAAAGAAGTCAAAGACGCGGACACGAAGCTCCTGCAGCAAGATAGGATCGGCAAGTCGCAGCGCCACGAGCCCGATGAGCAGCAGGAGAGCGAGCCCCCGGGCCAGGCCAAATCGCCGCGCCAATCGTGCAAGCCACGTCATTGAAAATTGCCTGCAACCGGGCGAAGCGCCGCGGTCATTTCTCCCGGAACGCCCGCATGAATTGATCCTGCAGGGGCTTCATCAGATACGACATCACGCTGCGCTCGCCGGTCTGAACGAAAGCTTCGACCGGCATTCCCGGAATGAGCTTGACCTCGCCCAGTCGGGCAATTTCGCCTTTCGTCATGGCGATGCGGGTGTTGTAGTACGTCTGCCCCGTACGCTGGTCGGCGGTGGTGTCCGCCGCAATGCGCGTGATCGTGCCGTTGATTTCAGGTGTCGTGCGCAGATTGAACGCAGAAAAGCGCAACATCGCCGACTGACCGACCTGGATCTGGTCGATGTCGCGCGGACTGATCTTGGCTTCGACCTGCAGATTGTCCGTTTCCGGCACAATCAGCATAATCGCATCTCCGGCCTGAATCACGCCGCCGACCGTGTGAACCTTTGACTCCAGCACGACGCCATCCTGTGGCGCGCGAATGTCGATGCGCTTGAGCTGGTCCTCGGCGGCCACCTTGCGCTCGACGAACTCGCCATACTTGGCGTCGACCTCGCGCATGTCCTTCGCCACCTCACTGCTCAGGTCCTGATCGATCTGAATAATCTGCAGCTCGGTCTCGGAAATCTTGCCCTTGGTTTGTGCAACTGCGGCGATCAGTTGCGCACGCTCGCCCTCAAGGCGTGCGGCGTCACGCTCGAGCGCAGTCAACCGCGTGATCTGCACGAGGTTGTTTTTCCAGAGCTCGCGGACGCCGTCGAGCTCCTTGCCGATCAGACTTATTTCGCGGGCCTTGGCTTCCTGCTGGGCATTCAGTCCGCCGATTTCGTCCTGCAGCTGGGTGATGCGCTGTCTCAATTGCGCTTTTTGCCCGAGCCGGGCGCTGCGGCGAAGCTCGAACAGCTTGCGCTCGTTGGCAATCGCAATGGCGACCGGTGCTTCTTCGGCGTGCGCCAGCAGCATCCGCGGAAACGTCACGCTTTCCGCACCGTCGCGTTCCGCCTCCAGGCGCGACTTGCGCGCCGCCAATTCGTCCAGGCCTTTGGTGACGATGGCGAGGTTTGCGCGGGTGATCGTATCGTCAAGCTGCACGAGGATATCGCCGGCTTTTACGCGGTCGCCGTCCTGAACGTTGAGCTTGCCAACGACGCCGCCGGTCGGATGCTGGACCTTTTTCACATTCGAATCGACGACGACCGAGCCTTGCGCAATGAGTGCACCGGCGATCTGGGTCGTTGCCGCCCAGCCGCCGACGCCTCCGGCGAGCAAGAGCACAATCAGGCCGCCGGCCAGGAGATGACGATGGATGGAGTAGCTCGAGCTTCCGGGCGCGGCCGTGGGCAACAACTCTGTCGCCCATTTCTCCAGGCGTTCGCTGATAACATGAATGAAGCGCGGGATTTTCATGCGCCTGCACTCCCGCTGTCGGGTACGACCTTGAGCGGCCGCGGTCCGGGGAGCGGCCGTTGCAACACTTTGGCCAGGACTTCGTCCTTGGGACCAATAATCTGGATGCGGCCTTGATTCATCATCATCAACCGATCGACGCCAGCAATGGCGCTGGGGCGGTGAGCGATCACGACGACGATGCCGTTGCGTTCCCGGATGCCCAGGATTGCCTGTGTCAGCGCTTCCTCGCCGTCGGAATCGAGATTTGAGTTCGGCTCGTCGAGCACCACCATAAATGGATCGCGGTAGACCGCGCGGGCCAGCGCGACCCGCTGCGCCTGCCCGGCGGAGAGGGCGGAGCCCTGCTCGCCGATCTGCGTATCGTAGCCGGCCGGCAAGCGGACGATAAGGTCATGGACGCCGACCGCCTTCGCTGCGGCGATCACGGCCTCGTTGTCGGTCTGCGGCTCGAAGCGGGCAATGTTCTGCGCCACAGTGCCGGCGAGCAGTTCAACGTCCTGTGGCAAGTACCCGATGTGGCGGCCAAGCAAATCCGGCGACCACTGGTCGAGTGCGGCGCCGTCAAGTCGGACATTCCCGCGCACCGGCTGCCAGATTCCGACGAGCAGGCGGGCAAGCGACGATTTTCCGGAGCCGCTTGGCCCGATGATGCCAAGCCCGTGACCGGCCTCGAGCTCGAAAGTTATGTCCTGCACCACGAGTTTAGGCACACCGGGAGGCGTTGCACTGGCGGCTTCAACGGTCAGCCGCTGCACCGGCGGCTGCAGCTGCATCGGGACCGATTGCAGCGGCGCGGCTGCCAGAAGTTTGTTCAGGCGCTGCCAACTCTGCCGCGCGTTGACGAAGCCCTTCCAGTTCGCGATCGCGAGGTCGACCGGCGCCAGCGCACGGGCGCTGAGGATCGATGCGGCGATGATGATGCCCGCGCTGGCTTCCTGCTGGATGACGAGATAAGCGCCCACCGCAAGCACGACGGACTGCAGCAGCATCCGGAAAACCTTGGAGATTGCGCCGAGGCCACCGCCGAGGTCACTCGCCTCCTGCTGGCCGTGCATGTACTGCCTGTTCGCCTCATTCCATCGTGCGGCAATGCGGCCAGCCATTCCCATGGCGACGAGTGCCTCAGCATTGCGTCGGCTCGCTTCCGCGAGACTGTTGCGCACGATAGCAGCCTGCGTCGCCGCCTTGGTGGGCGCGCGCATGAGGATCTCGGTGAGCAGCGTCAGCGCGATCAGAATAATCGCGCCGGCGAGCGCCGTAAGTCCGATGAGCGGATGGAATACAAAGCAGACTGCGAGATACAGCGGGATCCAGGGCAGATCAAAGAGCGCCACCGGGCCAAGGCCGGAGAGATAGGAGCGGACGGCATCGAGATCGCGCAGCGGCTGGGTGCCGTCATTCTGCCCGCCGATGCGCAACGGCAGTCGTATGAGCGTTTCGTAGACGCGGCCGCTGAGCGTCTCATCCAGTGCGCCGCCGATCCGGACAAGAATTCGCCCGCGAATTGCGTCGAGAACACCGAGGGCTGTGAAGAGCACCGCCACAAGAACCAGCAAGCCGACCAGCGTCGGCATGCTGCGGCTCGGCAGCACACGGTCGTAGATTTCGAGCATGAACATCGCGCCAGTCAGCATCAGCACGTTGCTCATGCCGCTGATGACGGCCGTGCCGTAGAACGCGCCACGGCACGCAGCGAGCGCCGCTGCGAGCTCAGAGCGAACCGGAAGCTGGTTTCGACCCGATTGGCTACGCTGCATCAACTGGTACCCGACGAGACCCGTGTCCCGGCATTGCTCAGGGCCACCCCGAATAGTCTAAAATCAAAGCCCCACTCATTAAATATGACACGAATGAGGGATTTTGTCGCCGGAGCCGCAATACCAACGTTAATGGCGGTTTCGCAAGCTCTTGCTTGGTTGTTGCAACTTCGGCTCGATACATCCCATAGCGGCTCGGTATAGCAGCTACGTATGATGAAGGATGTCGCTTCCGGTCAGGTTGATGTTCGCGCCGGTAAGGTGGATTTCCATGTCCACGTGGTTGGCGGTATTGCCAGAGTTAACATAAACAATCGTTTGGTTGTTCACGCTGTCGACAAACCAGCTGATGCTGTGAGCATCAGCCGTACTCGCGGCGTCGACCGGGCCCTGCACCGCATTCGCGCCAGCAATGGCCGTCAAGTCGATGTGATCGGAGTTGTGCGTAAAATTCGTAATCGTATCGAAATTTCCGGCACCAGGCTGCGAGTCGGTGATCGCCTTAAACACAAAAGTGTCGCTTGCTGCCGTTCCTGTAAGCGTATTGCCGCCATTGCCCGCATCGATGACCGTTCCGGAGCCGGAAGTCGCCTGATCTGCGATCAGAACTCCCCCGCCGCCGTCGCCGGTCAACACAAAGCTATTCGTTGTGTAATCGCCGTTTCCGAACCTTATGCTGTCGACTGCAGTCTCGGTGCCGTCGATATTTCCATAGATTGTAAGCGTGCCCCCGGTATCGGATCCATCGCTGTCGTAGTATGTCCACGATGTGCCGGCGTCAAACGCGATCCCTTTGAGATCGATCAAATCTGAATCCTGTGAGCTGCTGCCAGCGAATCCAAAGATTTGCCCGGTGAAGGCAGTCGGGTTGTCGAGTACTAACGTTTCGAAGCTTTCTTCTGCAAACGTGACATCTATCGATGAAGCTGCGAAAAACTCGAGTATTCCGCCGCTGATCAGCGCGCCTCCCGTCCCGGTGACGGCACCCTCGATTGTGATATTTCCGCCGTCAGCCCAAATTAGCCCTGAATTTGAAACATCACTATTCACGATCAAGCTGCCGGGTCCGGTCGCCTCCAGAACTCCGGAGTTGATCACGACGTTTGATCCAGTATCGATCGTCAGAGCATGGGTGCCGTTGGCGACGATCGTTCCCTGGTTAATGAGTATCGTCTGCCAGTCGCCAAGCTGGCCGGCGCCTGAGATCGTGTTGTCCACGTTGGTGAGCGTGACGCCTGGGATAGCGCTGGAGATGAAATTCTCGTCGCTATCTGACAGTGTAACCTGGCCGCCGCCCTGAAGCATGATGCCATGCTGAGTGAGTTGCAGTGTCGTCGTGCTTCCGGCCGATTCGAGGGCGATGGTGCCTGTATTATTGATGATGCCGCTCAGCGGCAGGATAGCGCCGTCGCCGATTGTCATTGTCCCGGCGTTGTTCATGACTGGCGTTTGGTCGAACACGAAGTTCCACGCGCTGAGTGAAGCTGCGGCTAGGCCGTAAAGCGTGATCGACTGGCCGTCTGCTAGCGTGATCTCTGCATTGCCATTGACATCCGTGGTCAGGTGATTTTTCACGTCATCGAAGCTGGTAAACCCGGCATACCCGATGAGGTCAATCTGATCCTCGCTTACATTGAAGTTGTAGATGATGTCGTCGCCGATTGGCTGCGAGAACACGAACAGATCTTGGCCGCTCGACCCAGTGAGGGTGTCGTCTCCCGACCAAGCGAAGACGGGCGACCCGGGCGCATAGGCCTCCAAATTATCTGTGATGGTCTTGATCCCGGGAGTCCCGTCGGCGTTGGTCCATGTCTCGGTCACGTTCAGCGCGAGCGCACCGGCGAAATCCGCGGGCGGCGTGACGGTCAGTGATTGGATGTCAGTCGTCTGTACCGTCGAAACACCGTCACTGAGGAGCGCGCCCCCGTTTAACGTCCACCCTGGGAGAAGACCACTAACCGTGACTGTAATTAGATCACTCTGATCCGGCGAAGGATCGCTGAGAGCCAGATTAATGGGCTCTCCCGCAATGCCTGCTGGTTTTACATGCGTGTTGGCGATCAGCGTAGACAGACTGGTGCCGCCGCTGGTCAGCGTTACACCCGCAAGATCAACCAAGATATCGTTTGCGCTATTTGGAACGGCGCCGACTTGCTCGTAAATGTACGTGTGGGCTGTTCCATTAATGGTAGCAGTGAATGCTACAGTTGCACCAGCATTGCCAAGGTTGTTATGTCGCAGATAGTCGACAACAGCGGCGACATGCAAGGTGTTTGTCAAACTTAACGCTGCGGCATAGTTATTTTGGTCATCGAACGTGATGATGCCGTTTGAAATTGTATGCGACTTCACCGTTTGGCCGCCAATGGTCAAGGTAGAGTCTACACCATTAACGTTGGTACCGGTTGCGGAGGTGGGCGTGCCCTGCAGGTCTAAGAAGTCGCTGGCCGTCGCGAAGCCATTTATGACGTCATATCCGGAAATCGTGCCGTTGTTCCCGGAACCGCCGACGGTAGCTGATGATGTCGTGCTATTGACAACGAACGTATCGTTTCCCCCTGCACCAAAGAAAATGTCAACGCCGGTTCCGGACTTCAAGGTATCGCCCTGCGGTCCAGCAACGAGCGTTGTCGGTCCCGATCCGGCCTGAAGTGTATTGCTTTGCTGGCCGCCGACTATGAAATCGTTTCCGCCGTCTCCGGTGATCACGTCCGCGCCGTTCAGCCCGTATACGAGGTTTATCCCGTTCGGGTTTCCGAGCGTCGCCAAATCGATCGGATCGGGGCCTGTCGTTCCGACTACAATCTTGACAACGATGGTATGCGAGGTGCCGGTTGAATCGATGGCAATCACGTTGAGGGTATAGGTCCCTGAAGGGATATTTTGACCTCCGAGTGATGTGGTTGACAGGATACCATCGGTCGATACGGCAAAGCCGGCGTCTGACCCGGCCCCAAGAGTATAGGTGGAGCCGCTCGCAAAGGTTCCCATCGGTTTGAACTTGTTCAGAGCGCTACCCTGCAGAGCATTCAGGCCCGGAAGATCCAGAGTGAACGTTAAATCGGGCGGCGGCAGGATATTGATTGACAGCGTGGCTGTATCTTGATCGCCATCGCCGTCCACGAGCGCATAAGAAAAGCTTTCAGGGCCGGCGGTGCTGGTTAAATAGCTCCAGTCGCCAGCGACGTGGGCTCCGGACGCGGCAAAATGGAATGTGAGCGTCCCGCCAAGCGCGGTCGTGACGGTAAGGACCGGTGTGTCCTGAGTCGGCTGCGGGCCGGAACTCGCCGAGATGTCATTGCCGGTCGGATCGTACGTGTACGTGATGCCGTCAATCGTGATCTTTAGAATCCGGCCACCGTCTGCGCCGAAGCTGTCGGCGCCGGTGCCCATGCCCGGATCGTCCAACAGAATGTTGCCACTGATGGTGGAGTGGAGTTCGAGGGCATCCTGCAGCCTGTTGGGCAGAGCGGCAACATCCGAAGTGCTGACGAGGATGACATTGTCCTCGGCCCCAATGGGCGCTTGAACATCCGTATTGGGAAAGGCGATGGGCTCCAGATTGTCTACGTTCACGCCATTGCCGATGCCGATGGCGAAAACTTGGTCGATGCCTTTCGTCGTGACGTGGCTTTCCCACGCCGCAATCGAGACGTTGCTGCCGCTGCCGTCGGAAGTGATGCCGCCCCCAGCCGTCGGCGCGCCGTCGGACATGAAGTAGACAATGCTCTGCTCGGATGGCGAAGCCGGACCCGAGCCAAAGCTCGTGATTGCTTGCTGCAATGCGGCGTCATAGTTGGTGCCGCCCAATGAGGTCCAGTTGGCGTCGTTTTGGATAAATGTCAGCGCTTGGGCTTTGGTAAGCCACAGGGTTCCGGACGCAGAATCGCCGAAGCGAATGATCTGAACGTTTTCGATTTGATCGTTTGATAACAACAATTGCTGCATCGAGTATCGAGCAAGCCCGATGCGGTCATCACTAAAGCCGGGCACATCGAAGCCGACGCCACCGCCGCCCGATGCAAACATGCTCCCGGATAGGTCGACGATGAATTGAACGTCAGCACTTTGCAGTGTGCCTTCCACGACGTTGCGTGTGTTGTCGACTGCCGTCGGCGCATCGTCGGTAATGTTGATGGTGACGATCTGTGTCTGGGTGTTCCCCAGACTGTCGGTCACCGTGTAGGTGAACACATCGACCGGCGTCTGCGTATCGTTGTCGACCGGCGTCGTCAGCGTATAGGTGTAGCTCCCGTTGGCGTTGACATGCAGCAGACCAAAGGAGCCGGCCACGTTCGAACCGACGTTGCCGCTCACGTCGCTGCCGCCGCTGTTGCCAGCTTGGACACCCGTCACCGTCACCGGCGTATCGGGATCGCTGAAACTCAACGTCCCGCTCACCGTCTCCGCCGTCGAGGACGGGTTCGAGCCCGTCGCAGTCGAGGCCGCGAGATCGCCAACCGCGCTCGTATCCAGCGCCGCTTCGTTAACCGTGCGCGTCTCAGGCGACGCCGACGGCGAGCCGTCGGTCAGCGTGATCGTCAACGTCGTCGTTGACTGGTCGCCGTCGCTGTCAGTGATCGTATAGGTGAACGTGTCGATGCCGGACGCGTTCGCATGCGCCACATAGCTGTAGCCGCCAGTGGCGTTGAGCGTCAGCGTGCCCAGCGAGGTCGCGATCGGGCTGCCGACAAGACCACTCACGTTGCCGCCAGGGGTGCCAGCCGCAACCCCCGTTACCGTCACGCCGTCAGCGCCAGGCGTGTCGGCGCCGCCATTGGTCGTGCCGATGCCCGTGATCACGTTGCCGGTCGCGGGCGCGCCAGACTGAACCGCGTCCGTGTCCGCCGCTGCCGTCGGCGCATCGTCGGTAATGTTGATGGTGACGATCTGTGTCTGGGTGTTCCCCAGACTGTCGGTCACCGTGTAGGTGAACACATCGACCGGCGTCTGCGTATCGTTGTCGACCGGCGTCGTCAGCGTATAGGTGTAGCTCCCGTTGGCGTTGACATGCAGCAGACCAAAGGAGCCGGCCACGTTCGAACCGACGTTGCCGCTCACGTCGCTGCCGCCGCTGTTGCCAGCTTGGACACCCGTCACCGTCACCGGCGTATCGGGATCGCTGAAACTCAACGTCCCGCTCACCGTCTCCGCCGTCGAGGACGGGTTCGAGCCCGTCGCAGTCGAGGCCGCGAGATCGCCAACCGCGCTCGTATCCAGCGCCGCTTCGTTAACCGTGCGCGTCTCAGGCGACGCCGACGGCGAGCCGTCGGTCAGCGTGATCGTCAACGTCGTCGTTGACTGGTCGCCGTCGCTGTCAGTGATCGTATAGGTGAACGTGTCGATGCCGGACGCGTTCGCATGCGCCACATAGCTGTAGCCGCCAGTGGCGTTGAGCGTCAGCGTGCCCAGCGAGGTCGCGATCGGGCTGCCGACAAGACCACTCACGTTGCCGCCAGGGGTGCCAGCCGCAACCCCCGTTACCGTCACGCCGTCAGCGCCAGGCGTGTCGGCGCCGCCATTGGTCGTGCCGATGCCCGTGATCACGTTGCCGGTCGCGGGCGCGCCAGACTGAACCGCGTCCGTGTCCGCCGCTGCCGTCGGCGCATCGTCCTCGATGGTGACTAATAGGGTCGTCGGCGTTGTCGCTTGGCCGTCCGATACGGCGACCGGCACTGCAATTGTCTTTATATCTTCGGAGGAGGGATTCAGATGGTCAATTGGACCATCCAGCGTCACGGTGTAATTGCCTGAATTGTCAATCGTCACCGTGAGGATTGTCGTAGTTCCGACCTTACCGACCAACGTGTCGGTTCCAATTCCCGTCCAGATCACAGGCTGCCCACCGGAGGTCAGCACGGCGCCTGGGTCGCCCAGCGTTACGTTCAGTGCATCCCCATCTGGATCTGAAACATTGATTTGTCCGCTGGCAGACTTGCTGTCCGTCGTATCCGTGGGATTACCGACGCTATCGGGAATACCCCCGGTCAGGCCCTCCTCCGACACCGTCGTAGAGCTACCAGTGACTATCGGTGCATCATTGCTGCCCTGAATCGTGAAGGTAAGAAACTGAGTCGCCGTCCCACCATGTCCGTCATCGATTTGGACCGTGTACTTCAACGTTACGGTCTCGCCGGTACTTAGATAATTGAACGCGCTGTCTGGTGCAGCAAACTGTCCATCAAGGTGGCCGAATATTGAGCCGGCGTCCTTGATGATTTGCAAATCCGTCAGGTAGGACACCAGCGTGGCGTTATCGGGCAAGCCGATCGTCGCACCGCTGACAGCAAGGCCCGTAATCGTCGCTGTGTATGTTGACGCAACGTCGTTGAGATCAACGTCCTTAAAGATAAGAGAGCCGGACGCTATCAAAGTGGGTGGATTGCCCACCGCATCGATCGTTTCGATGCGAAGAATATTTGGATCTGAAGAAGTGAAAATCGGCGCGTCATTCGTGCCATTGGCTACGATGACGACTGGCTGAGTCAGGGTGTGCCCGGCTCCGTCCGTCAGCGTCACATTATACGTAATTGTAAGCGTCTCGTTCGCGGCAAGAAGATCGAGGGCCTGATCCTGAATGTTGAACTCAAAGGCGGTCAAACTCGGGCCTGCGAATGTCAGACTAGTTGCTGATGTCAGGGCAGCCGTCTGCCCGCTCGTCAGAGGTCCTCCCGACCAGACAAAACTCGGCGCACCTGGGTCAACACCGGTAAATGCGAGCGATCCGATCGTAGTGTCGTTGGATGGATTTCCCGTTTGCTCGGGCCTCTCGACCGCCGTTCCACCTGTGGGCGGTGGCGGTGGCGGTGGAGGCGGCGGCAACTCGTCCCCAGATGGGGGCGGAATGATAAGATTCAAACTGGCTCCTGCCGAGTTACCCCCGCCGGTCGAACCGCCGGTCGGACCGACCGGATCCATCGGCACGAAGATGTTTATCGGCGTCACAAATGAAGGCGGCCCTGACGGTGGGGCGTCACTAGACCCGCTCGGTCCACCAACTGTCGGTCCCTGACCCAACGCAGCGATGCTATGCACATTGTTTGATTCGACCAGAAACTGCTGAAGTTGCGCGGGGCTAAGTGGCAACTGAGATACGCTCGTTCCGCGCACCACGAATTCTGAAAAGGGGGTGTCGATGAAGATGGTCTGGCTGCCGACCGTCAGCTCAATGATGCCGAATGGCGCATTGATGATGTCCGAGGATTCCCGGATGTTGATAATGCCGTCTTCGGTGCCGGGCGGTGTCGTTGCGGCCTGAGTGTTTTCCAAGGCGGCGAAGAACAAGGAAGCGAGCGACAGCATTCCAATGCCGCCGGACTGGGCGCGACCCCGGATGCTTGCAAATGGCGTTTGGATATGCAGCCCGCCGAGCTTCGCCATTTCGCCGGCGATGAATGCAAACGTGCCGCGGCCGATATCGAACAGAGCGGACGGTTCGGTGCCATCGCCGCCGAACTCTTTCACGACCGCGCGTGCGCTGTCAGACAAGCTAAATGCGGTGCCGTCGATGAAACGAATGCCGACCTTGCCGCCCGCCGTGGTCTCAAGGATGTCGCCGCGGCAAATCGGGTCACCAGGTTTGACCCGAAATGGATCGCCGCCCGGGCGCGTAAGAGAACACGACCCCACGACGGTTTCGACTTGCCCGACGACCAATGCAGATTCCGCCGCCGGCTTTGCATCAAAGCCGGTCGCCTGAACTTCGGGCATAAAATGACGATGGCCGGACACTGGCCCCGCCCCTATGTTTGCGCCGCGCCCTGGGTTTTTGGTCTGGTTGCGCTGCCGACGCCTGTGCCTGTTAAGCTAAAACTATCGCCTTGATCACAATTTAAATCAACGGTTAGTCGATCCATAGGGTTCAGATTAATGGTTTATTTTGAAGCGCTTACGTCGCATTGTGGACGATAGGCACCAATCTGCGGGTTTTACCAATATGTTGCTTGGGGGCCACTTCAGACCCCGCATCATTGAAATGACCCAGTAACACTGTTAGTTTGACTTGGGGACACCCGCCCAGAGGGGTCGATGATGCGCGCGCACAAATCAACAGTCTTGGTCGCGGGTGCCATTTTGTTCGCCGGAGTCCTTTTTTCCGGCCAGGCACTCTCGCAAAATGCTCCGGCGCAACCTGCTGTGCAGAATGCGTCGATAACGCCCATCGGCAAGGTCGTTACGGCAACCGGCGTGGTCTCGATCGAGCACGTCGGCGCCGTTGTCGTTCAGGCGAGCCTCGGCGCTCAGTCCGGCAGCGCCAAGGTCGGCGATTCTGTTTATCTCGGCGATGTCGTCGCGACCGGAAGCGATGGCCGCGTCGGCATTACCTTCACCGACGGCACGGCGTTCGATCTGTCCCCTAACGCCCGCATGGTCATGAATGAGTTCATTTATGACCCTAACAGCAAGTCGAATTCTTCGCTCCTGAGCCTCACCAAAGGGACGTTCACCTTTGTTGCCGGCAAAGTCGCAAAAAGCGGCGACATGAAAGTGAACACCCCTGTCGCAACCATGGGCATCCGGGGCACGACCCCGCGCGTCGAAATCGCCGAGGACGGGTCTGTTAAATTCTCCACCCTGATCGAAGAAGGCAAAGACAGTATCAATCGCGGGGCGGCGCCAAGCGCGGCTCCTGTTATAGACGAGAGCAAGCCCAACCTTCAGATCTGCAAAGGTTGCTGAACCGACGCCTCGGGCAAAGCTCTTTTTGGTGTGCGCGATGCCAACGCAAATTTCGCCGCTCCGCCCTGACCGGTTGGTTTTGGCTGGAGCGGCGGTGTTGTTTTTGCTCAACCTGTTGGCGTACGCGTCATCGGCGCCGCAAAGCTCGAAGCTCATCAGCAAGATGAAGAATATCGAGCTGTGCAACGGCTCCGACCGCAGCTCACCTGAACCGCAGATCAGGGGCTGCACTGCCCTCATCAATTCCGAAAACGAGACCACGCTGGTTCGGTCGGTAGCCCACAACAACCGGGGCGACGCCTATGTGGCGCAGGGGAATTTCGAAGCCGCGATCAACGACTACGATCAGGCTATTGGTCTCAATCCGGATTTTGCGCGGCCGTTCAACAATCGCGGCTTCGCCTACCTGAAAAAAGGAAACTACGAACAGGCGCTCAAGGATTTCGATCAGGCGATAAAGCTCAAGTCGGACTATGGAAGGGCTTTTGCCAATCGGGCCGAGGTCCATCAACTGCGGCACGACTATCGGAGCGCGGTGCGCGACTACGACAACGCAATTCGCATCCAACCTGAGTTTGTGCCGGGCTGGAATGGCCGCTGCTGGACCCGCGCTATTATGGGCGAGTTGCAGCTCGCTCTTGCGGATTGCAACAAAGCACTCGCCATACGGCCCAATGACGCGGCGACGCTTGATTCGCGAGGATTGGTCTACCTTAAGCTTGGCCAACTTGATTCCGCGATCAACGACTATAGCGCGGCGCTGCGTGCCGAGCCGACTATGGCCACCGCGCTCTACGGGCGCGGGCTTGCGCGAATCAAGAAGGGCGACGCAACGGGCGGCAATGCCGATCTTGCTGCAGCCGCAAAGTTAGAAAAAAAGATCGCCGAGAATTTCTCGAATTACGGCGTTCGGTAGCTTTCAGAGATCTATGATCTGCCCCTCGCGCGCCGTCACGGTTCCGGGACGAGCATCGTTCGCTTCGGCGGCGAGCGTATCCATGAAATCGTCGTCATGAGACGGGTCGTGGTGAAAAAGGCAGAGATGCTTGACGTTGGCTTTTTCGGCTAGGCGAATTCCGCGCAGCCACGTCGAGTGCCCCCAGCCGATCCGTGACACGATTTCATCCTCGGTATAGGTCGCATCGTAGACCGCGAGGTCCGCGTGATCGGTCAGCGACAACAAGTCCTTATCGCATTTGCCGGGAAATCCTTCCGTATCGCTGACCAGCGCGAAGGTGCGCCCGCCATATTCAAGCCGATACCCGTTGCTGCCATCCGGGTGATCGAGCGGCGCGGTGTGCAAGACTACGTCTTCATGCGGGCGCAAGACCTCGCCTGACCGGAAGTCGTGAAACTCGATGGCAGCTTTGAAGATTTCTATCTGTATCGGAAATAGCGGCGAGCTCATCAACATGCGCATCACGCGCTCAATGCTGTTGGCCGGCAACAAATTTCCGGCCCAAACACGCACGCGATAGCCCTTGCGAAACAACGGGGCGAAGAACGGCAAGCCCACCACATGATCGAGATGGCAGTGCGTAATGAAAATATCGACGTGCCGGATGCTCTTGTCCTTGATGAGCTCGAGCCCGAGCGGACGCAGTCCGGTGCCGGCGTCGAAAACAATAACATGGTCGCCACAGCGAACTTCGATGCAGGGCGTGTTGCCGCCGTAACGAATTGTCGAGGGACCGGGACAGGCGATGCTTCCTCGGACACCCCAAAACCGAACCCGCATCGGCGATTTTGCCATTCACGTGCGCCCCGAATTCACTTCGAACGTATTTGGAATGGATGGTGATGTCGAGCAGGTGCGCGGCGCGGTCGACAGAATCTATTTTGATTTAGATTTTATACGGCCGTGCGTGGAATTGCGTGCGTGCAAAACCTGTTCGGCGGCGGTGACGCCCGTTTCCCATCCGCCGTGCGCGGTAGAGAAATCGCCGCGGGAGCAGGCTTCGCCGGCGAAGAAAAGCCGGGCGTCAACCGGCGCTGCGAGCGCCGCCCGGCGGTCAGCCATTCCGGGAATTGCATATGAATATGAGCCTCGCGCGAACTGATCCGCGCGCCAGCGATGGATGCGAATTGGTTTTACTCTTTGCGCAAAACCGCTGCCGAGCAGGTCGACCAGCTGCGATACCGCAAAATCAAAAAACGCGTTCTCGCCACTCGCTTCGAGATCGGCGGCGCACTGTCCCCCAAAATAAACCTCGATTTGCGGACGGCCGAATGGCCGCAGATGATAGGTCGCCGTGGCCGTTCGATCGGTGGCGCCAAACAGCCGGCTGTCTTTCTCGAATTCCTCGGGATGCTCAAGGGAAAGAAAAAGTTTGTCGGCCAGACCAAGCGGCAGATTCCGCGCGGCCGTCATCTTGTCGGGAAGCGAGGGCGTGAAGAATCCATCGGACTCCGCAAGTACCGTCGTCGGGAGAGTGACGATGACTTGTTCGGCCTCGATTGTGCCATCCGGCGTTTCGATCCTGAGGCGCTTTCGGCTGTGGTCGATCCTCTGCACGGGACAATTGAGCTTTATGGGCAATGAATCGCCGCAAGCCGCGATGGTTGCGCCATAACCTTCGACAATCCGCCAGTTGACGCCCGTGTCTTCGAAATTGTCGAAATCGCGTATCGACAAACGATCGAGTTCGGCGCCGCTGATGTAGGTGGCGATGGCGTTGATCAGATTGTTCCACCGTCCGCCGGGCGTGAGCAGTTCGCCCGCGGCGATGTCAGGCTCTCTTTGCGCGCGTTCGCTGACTCGCGCGAAAAATTCCTCCTGGCTCTTCAGGAAGTCTTTTTGCCCTCCAACCGGAAATCCGGTCGGAAGGGATAGTCGTCTCCACGGTGGCGGCGTCTTGTCGACCGTCTTCCGCTGCGCTTCGGCGACGGCCATCCACGGATTCCGGTCTGCGGAATGAAGCCAGCCGCAACCAAGATCGATTGGAAATCCAGATGGATCCGTGATCGTCCAGGCGCGTCCCCCAAGACGTGGACGCGCTTCGACAATGAGACATTTTACGCCGGCATTTTTCAGCCATCGGCCCGCCGCGATTCCAGCCGCGCCGCCACCGACGATCACGGTCTCGACGTCATTGTTTGCCATTTGCGAGAATTTTCACTCGGCCTTTAGAGGCAATAGCTGGATGTAGGTACGGAACGAAGATTTTGATACCTCCGAAAACGTTCCCAACTCATGCACGGTGAATTGATATGCCGCCGCAAATTTGACGCACATCGACGGAAGTTTTTGCGGTCAAAAGAACCGGATGAAGGGAACGGATGCGCAAGATCGTACTGCTCGCTGTGATGGGGCTGACGCTCGCCGGGTGCCAGACGGCGCGCGAAGACCGCATACTCGGCGGTTCGCTGATCGGCGGCGGTACGGGCGCATTGATCGGAGGTCTCGCCGGTGGAACGGCAGGTGCCGCGGTTGCAGGTGGATTGGTCGGTGCCGCCGCCGGCGCAATCATTGCCGATGCGACCCGTCCGGGACGTTGCTACTACTATACCCGTTCCGGACACCGGCGTTACGTGCGCTGCCGGTAAAGGGCGGTCCTAGCGCTGCATTCCCCAGAGGGTGACGGTGCGCGCCTCGATGGCGCGGAAGATTACGGATTCAACCGCGAGCCCGATGAGAATGACGGTCAGCAGGCCGGAGAACACCGTTGCGGTGTCGAGATCGTTGCGGGCTTCAAAAATGTACCAACCAATTCCCCCGGATCGCGCCGACACGCCAAAGACCAACTCTGCCGCCACCAGCGTGCGCCAGGCGAAGGCCCAGCCGATCTTGAGGCCGGCCAAAATGGAAGGAAAGGCGGCGGGGATCAGAATCAGGCCGACATAGCGCGCGCCCGTCAGCCCGACATTGCGGCCACTCATGCGTAGCGTCTCGGGCACGCTGCGGAATCCGCTGAGCGTGTTGAGCGCCACGGCCCACAGTACCGAATGTATAATGACGAACACCAGTGACGGCGTGCCGAGACCGAACCAGATCAGCGCCAGTGGCAAGAGAGCGATCGCCGGCAGCGGGTTGAACATGGCTGTGAGTGTGGACAGGATCCGCGTTCCTACTCCGCTGGCGACCGCCATGGTCGTAAACACGGCGGCGAATGCCAACCCGAATGCATAGCCGATCGCGAGCGTGCGCAGTGACGTGAACGTCCGGTCGATCAACACGCCATTCGCGATGTCTTTCCCAAACGTTCTTACCGTTTCGCTGAAGGTAGGAAACAGCAGCGAATTGTTGAGCCAGCGCGCGTAGATTTCCCAAACGACGATGAGAGCGACGAGGATCGTCAGCCGCTGTACTGCGTCGTTGCTGGCAATGCGCTCGTGGAGGGTCAGCGGGCGCTCGACATCGCCGATGACGGCTGTCTCGGCGAGCTCCCGTTCAAGCTCAGGTCGGTGCGGCGGAGTCTGTTGTGGGTTCACGTTCTGCCACCCTGTGCATGGGCATTCCCGAACAGCAAAGCGTGAATGCGTTGCGAGAGCGCGCCGAATTCCGGCTTGCCGAGACTGTTGTGGTCTAGGCCGCTGGCATCGAGCTCCGCGCGCACGCGGCCCGGGTGCGGCGACAGCACCAATATGCGCGAACCGATGATGATCGCTTCCTCGATCGAGTGGGTCACGAACAGCACGGTAAATCTCAGCTGATCCCACAGCGACAGCAGCTCCTGCTGCATCGTGCGGCGGGTGAGAGCGTCGAGTGCGGCGAATGGCTCATCCATTAGCAGAATGTCGGGTTCGAGCGCCATCGCGCGCGCGATGGCGACACGCATCTTCATGCCGCCTGACAGCATATGCGGGTAGATATCGCGAAATTCAGTCAGCCCGACCTTTGCGATGGCGGTGTCAGCGCGTTCGGTGGCTTCGCTGCTTGCGAATTTTCGCGTCACCTTCATGGGGAAGATGACGTTCTGATAGGCGGTTTTCCAAGGCATCAACTGCTCGAACTCCTGGAAGACCATCATGCGGTCGGGGCCGGGTGATCTGATCTCTCGCTCGCGAATGCGGATCGAGCCTTCCGCCGGCGACATGAATCCGCCCACCGCCTTCAGCAATGTGGATTTGCCGCAGCCCGACGGGCCCAGGATCACGTAGCGGTCGCCTTGATGAACCGAAAAGTCGACACGATACGTGGCCGTCACCAGATGACGCGGCGTCTTGTACTGGAGCGTTACGCCCTTTGCATCCAGCAGCGCGGACGTCATCAGAAACCGCCGTCGACCGCAGGCCAAAGCCTCCGCCGAACCTTGCCCATTAATCCTCCCACGGCCCGCTTGTCTTTGTTCTATTTTGCGCGTTGGCCCCTGCGCTACGATAGCGCGGCCAGCGGTCATTCGGTCAAGGAGTTGTTCAATGCCGGACCTGACGTCTCTCATTCGGGAAGCGCTGATGGAGCGCTTCGGCGAAGGCCTTAAGGTCGGCGATGATTTGTCCGGTCTCGACGGACTTGCCCGGATTGCGGTGCACCGCGTGCATCGCCGCTATCTCGCGCAAGACGTCTCGCCCGACCTGCTGCGTCTCCTCTGCGCGTGCGCGCTTTCGGCGCCGTCAAAGAGCGACCTGCAGCAGGGCGATATTCTTGTGATCCGCGACAGGGCGAAGCGCGATGCGATCGCCGGCCTGCTCACGGAGATGCCATGGGTGAGTGACGCTCCGGTGTTTCTCGTCTTTCTCGCCAACGGCCGCCGGCTTCCCGAAATCTCGCGTCTGCGCGGCAAGCCGTTCCCCAACGATCATCTCGATCTTTTCTTCAATGCGACGGTCGACGCCGCCATCATCATGACGACGTTCCTGCACGCGGCCGAAGCCGCCGGTCTCGGTTGCTGTCCGATCAGCGTGATCCGGGATCACGCCAAGGTAATAAGTGACATGCTGGATCTGCCCGCAAAGGTCGTGCCGGTGGCGGGAATGTGCGTCGGCTGGCCGGCGGAACAGGGCGGCATCACACCGCGACTGCCGCTTGATGTGACAGTTCACGAAGAACGTTTCACGGAAAGCGGTCTCGCCGGCAAGATCGACTCCTATGATCGCCGACGCGCGGCCGTGCGTCCTTACCGCAACCAACGCGATACCGAACGTTTCGGTCCCAGCGACTTTTACAGCTGGTCCGAAGACAAGGCGCGGCAATATGCGATGCCGTTGCGCGCCGATTTCGGTGCGTTTGTGCGCAACAAAAATTTCAATTTGGATTGAGTTAGCTTTTCCGGATGCGGAACGTCAGCACGCCGTCTGCCTCTGACTTTTCTTCCAGCCTGTCGCCGGTCTGCCGCAGCAGGTTCGGGATGTCGATGGTGGTGAGCGGATCGGTGCATTCCGCAATAATCAGGTCGCCGCTTTTCAGTCCCGACAATTTCTTGCGCACGCGCAACGCCGGTAGCGGGCATTTCAATCCGCGCAAATTCATTACGGTTTCAGTCATGCGCTGAGCGAGACCATCGAAAGCTGTTTGTCCGTTGCCGGTATGTAGGCTTCCTCGAGCCCCAATTCCTTGCGCACAATGTTGGTGCCGCGCGTCAACGCCACCATCTTGTAGAAAGCGTGCATGCGGCTCATCGATTGCCGTCCGAAGCCGCAGTCGCTCGTCAGGATCAGCCGCTCCGGCTCGATATATTTAAGTGCCTTGCGGATCAGGTCGGCGATCTCCTCGGGCCGCTCGACCTGCAGCGTGCGGTGACTGATGACGCCGACCGCGATCTTCTTGTCTTTGGAAATCATCTTGCCGACATGCTCGAAGTCCAAGCCGCGATTGAACGCACCTTCGATCGTCAGCACGTCGACGTCGAGTTGATCGAGATAGGGCAGCGCATCCTTGTAGGACTGATCCTTGCTCGCCACGCGCTGCGCCGCCGGGCTGCCCCAGCATGTGTGGCACCACACTTCACACTTGTTGCGCAAGCCTTTGACCTCGGCATTGAACGCTTCCACCCATTTCTCCGGCTTGATCGGCTGTTTCGGGTCGAAGATCACCTGGTGGATGGCCGGCTCTTCGACCTGAAGAAGCGGTGCGCCTGCGTCGGCAAGCGCATGATATTCTTTGTTGAGCGCGCTCGAGAGATCCATCAGCAATTCGAGACGGCTCTTGTAGTGCTCATTCGCCAGCATCAACGCCAGGATCTGTGCCGAGATGGAGCCGATCTTCACCGGCCGGTCGGTCATAGGCGCGATCGCCTTGTAGGCGCGATCGAGCTGCAATGTCGTTTCACCGATCTTGTCGGTGACCGGCGGAGTCATGCGCGTTTCGATCACTTCCCACATCAGATCGCCGGGCCCCTTGTCGGCCATGAAGCTGGCGGGCGGCACTTCGACGCGCGGTGTTCCGATCCCAGCAATGCGCTCGGTGACGTAACTGACCCAGGCACGTCCGGCCACGTCGTCGTCAAGGCGTGCGTCTCCGTCGACGAAGATATCGATGCCGGCACGGTGCTGGGCGGCCACGTGGCACGCGAGGCAATCGAAGTGCTGCTCGCGATAGGCGAGACGGGAAAAGCCTTGCGACAGGGGAATGCCGCGCAGGTTTTCGGTGTACCAGCTTGGGCGGGGCAGCGCCCCCGTGGTCGTCGTGAGAAGAGCCTTGCCTTTTGTTACGGTAAACACGCTTACTTTCCCCGGTTTCACCAATAGAAAGCCGCGCTGCATGCACGGCGTTGTTCAGGTAAACTGAAGTCTCTGACTGCAACAAGGTCAAGCACAGCGAATGGCGGCGTCCGAAGCAATACAGACGATTTCACGGCTGACGCCGCTGACCGATGCGCTGCTGATGATTGACGCGGAGGTGAAGCCGGTCACGCCGCGGACGATCGATGTTTCCGCGGCTGCTGGACGTGCGCTCGCGACCGACGCCATGGCGCCGGCGCGCCCGGCCTCCTCGCTGGCCTTGCAGGACGGGTGGGCCTTGAGTTCCGACGAGACGCTCGGCGCGGGCGGTTACGCGCCGGCTCCACTCGCGCGCGTGCCGCCGCGAGTCGAAGCGGGTCAGGCGATGCCCGCGGGGACCGACAGCATTGCGCCGATCGATGCGGTGAAATTTGCCGGTGGCGTTGCCGAGGTGCTGATGCCGATCAATCCCGGCGAGGGAGTCTTGGTGGCGGGTGGCGACAGCGATCCGGCAATCCCGCTGCGACGCGCCGGCGAGCGATTAACTGCCACGGATCTTGCAGCGTTCGCGGCTGCCGGGATCGCGCGGGTCACGGTGCGGGAACCGCGCTTTCGTGTCTTGCCGCTACGCGGCAGCGGTATCATCACCGCCGCGGCACGACTGGTTTGCACGGATATCGAGCGGCGCGGGGGTGCTGCGCGGTTCGACGACAGCGGCCGCGGTCTCGGCGTGGCGATGGCCGCGGAGAGTGCGGATGCGATCATCGCCATCGGCGGCACCGGGAGCGGTCGCAACGACAACGCGGTGCAGGTTCTTGCGCGCGAAGGCCGGCTCGCGGTGCACGGTGTTGCGATCACTCCGGGCGAGACCGCTGCGGTTGGATTTGTCGGCGTAACACCGGTTCTTTTGCTGCCGGGGCGGCTCGATGCCGCGCTGGCGGTTTGGCTCGTCGTCGGCCGACGCATTCTTGACCGGCTGGCGGCAGCAAAGAACAACGATGGTGAGATGGCGGAAGCATTGCCGCTCGCGCGTAAGATCGCTTCAACCGTCGGACTGGCCGAGGTCGTCCCGGTGCGCCGTAATGCGGCCCAGGCGGAACCGTTGGCAAGCAAATATCTTCCGCTCTCGTCACTGGCGCGTTCCGATGGCTGGATTTTGGTGCCGGCCGACAGCGAAGGATATCCTGCCGGCGCGCCCGTCCAGGTAAGATCGTGGCCGTGAGTCAATCATCATGAGCGAGACCCGCAAGCCGCGGTTGGGCGGCGACAGTGATCTGATAGCGCGCGTGCGCGCCGCGGCTCGCCAGGAGCAGTTCCTCGAGGTTGTGTCGGCAGAAGAAGCGCGTTCACGCTTCGAAAAGCATCTCGAGCTCAAGCCATTTGCAGCAGAAAACGCGAAGCTCGCCGATTCGCGCGGCCGTGTGCTCGCGAACGATGTAATTGCAGCAGTCGATGCGCCGCCTTTCGACCGTTCGAATGTCGACGGTTTTGCCGTGCGTGCGGTCGACACCTCGGGCGCGAGCGACGGCAATCCCAACGTGCTGACGCTCAATCCGGAAGTGATTGCCTGCGGTCATATGCCCGTTGAAACAGTAGCAGCAGGGACGTGCACGGCAATTGCTACCGGCGGTGTCATCCCACGCGGCGCCGATGCCGTGGTCATGATCGAGCAGACCGAGCTGGTCGAGGAAGGCAAGCCCCGCCTTGAGGTGCGTCGTGCCCTGCTGCCGGGACAATTCATTTCCTTCGCGGGCTCGGACATCGCGCGCGGCGAAACATTGCTGAGGCGCGGCACGGAAATCGGTGCGCGGGAAATCGGTATGCTGGCGGCGTGCGGGCTTGACCGCATTGAAGTGGTTAGGCGGCCGAAGGTGGCCGTGCTTTCGACCGGCGATGAGCTTGTCGAGCCAGGCAAGCGGCTCAGGCCCGCTGGCGTCTATGACAGTAACGGCGCCATCGTCGCTGCCGCGGTCGCCGAAGCGGGCGGCGAGCCGATCGCATTCGGCGCGTTTCGCGACGATGCGATGACGCTCGAAAAAGCCGTACGCGAGGCACTTAACGCAAGCGACATGGTGGTGCTGTCAGGAGGCACGTCGAAAGGCGCGGGAGATTTGTCGCACCGCGTGGTCTCGCAACTCGGCAAGCCGGGAATTCTGGTGCACGGCGTGGCGCTCAAGCCGGGTAAGCCCTTGTGCCTGGGTGTCGTCGGCAACAAGCCGATCGTTGTGCTGCCCGGCTTTCCGACCTCGGCGATTTTCACGTTCCATGCCTTTGTGGCGCCCGTCATCCGCGCCTGGGCCGGGCTGCCGCCGGAAGTCGAGAAAGTCATGACCGCGCGCGTGCCGGTTCGCATCGTTTCCGAGCTCGGACGCAAGGAATTCGTGCTGGTTTCGATCATTGACGGTGGGGATGCGACATTCGCCTTTCCGATCGGCAAGGGGTCAGGCGCGGTAACCAGTTTCTCGCAGGCCGATGGCTTTATCGAAATCGATGCGCTCTCAGCGACGCTGGACGCCGACAGCGAAGTGCAGGTGACGCTGCTCGATAGCGGCAAGTCGGCGCTCGACCTCGTCATCATGGGCAGCCACGATATCGCGCTCGATGTCGTCGTCGGCGCGCTTGCCGACCGTGGTTTCACCGCGCGGACCCTGGCGGTCGGCAGCCAGGGCGGAGTTGCAGCCATCAATCGCGGTGAGTGCGACGTCGCGCCGGTTCACCTGATCGACTCCGCGACCGGACAATATAATAAGCATCTCATCGGTCCGGGCCTTGCGCTGGTTCCGGGGTGGCGGCGCATGCAGGGCGTTGTGTTCCGGCCCGGCGATAAACGCTTCGAAGGCCGTGGCGCCGAGGAAGCGCTGAAGATTGTCCTCGCCGATGCCACCGCATTGATGGTCAACCGGAATGTGGGGGCCGGCACCCGCGTGCTGATGGAGCGCTTGCTCGACGGTGCGCGCCCGGCGGGTTACGCCAACCAGCCCAAATCGCACAACGCGGTTGCGGCGGCGATCGCGCAGGGTCGCGCCGACTGGGGTCTTGCGATCGAGCCGGTTGCGAAACTTTACGGCCTGGGATTTCTCCCGGTGGCGCCGGAGCACTATGATTTTCTGGTCGCCGATGCTCGGCGAAGCCGTCCGGCGGTGCAGGCCTTTATCGATGTGTTGCATGCCAGGTCGACGCGCGAACGTATTCGTGCGCTCGGCATGCAGCCGGCTGATTGAAATCCGCTAGATATCGAATTGCGCCAGCACGGCCGCATGATCTGACGCGTAGCAGAGCGTGCCGCCTTGCCGCGGGTAAGCGCCGAGGATGACTCGATAAGTCTCCAGTGCGCTCGTCAGATCGTTCGATAGCCAGATGTAGTCGATTCGATCCGACGGCGAGCCCTTCGTCCAGCACGAGAATGTTCCGTCTTCGCTGCCTTGCAGCTGCGCGGCGTCGCGCATGCCGAATTTCTCGAGCAGGAAATGAGACTCCATTTTTGGAACGGTGTTGAAATCGCCCATCACGATCGTTTTCGTCGGCGGCACTCCGGCGATGCCGCTCAGCAAGTCGATGAATGCATTCATCTCCATTTTCTTCACCGCCGCATCCTCGGAGTGATCGAGGTGCACGTTGACGACCAGCAGTGACACATGTGCCTTCTGCAATCGGATAAAGGTCGCGTGACGGAAACAGATCGATCCGTCGATTTTTGATTGCGTTTGCCCGTTGCCGCATATCCAGAATGCTCCGGCACCGGCGACCTCCAATGTCTTTCGGACCAGAATCGCGTTGTAGGCCTTGTCGGCTTCGTAGAATGCTGGATCGAGACAAACGCTGTGCGATTCCTTCAAAGCATTCCGGAGGTAGTCCAGTTGCTCGCTGCTATCTTCCTGCAAAGCGAGCACGTCGGGATTTTCTTTTGTGATCAGGTCGACAACCGCATCGCGCCGGTAGCCCCAGCTGTTCGAGACAGCCTCCTCACGGATGCCCGCATTGCGAAGGTTGTATGAAAGAAGACGCATCGCGGAGCGTGAGCCGCCGATTTCCCTGCTGGGTGGAAGCCGTCGTAGCGGACGATCGTATCGTATCCGTTAACCGTCATGCGGCCGCATCGATCCAAGCTTCATTTACGACAACGCGAAAGTGAGGCGGAAACGGCACCGGACTGCCTCAAAATGTTCTAAACTCAGGCCAATATTTTGTATTGGATCGTTATGACCTTTTGGACGAAGCATCTCTGCCTCGGCTTGCTCCTGTGCCCGCTCGCGCTCGCCCCTGCGCAGGCTCAATTGCGCGGTCACGGTGGTCCGGTGAAGGCGCTGGCTATTTCGCCCGACGGCACGCACGCGGTCTCGGGTAGTTTCGACACGTCTGCGATTCGCTGGTCGCTATCCCGCAATGCTGCCGAGCAGGTTCTTCGCTTTCACGATGGAGCGGTGAATGCCGTCGTCTACCTCAAGGACGGACGTGTCGTAACAGCCGGCGCGGATGCGCACATCGCGGTCTGGTCCGCGGGGCAGACGCAGCCGGAAAAAGTTTTTGATGGCCATTCCGGCCCGGTTTCCAATCTCGCGGCGTCGCCGGACGGCAGCGTGATCGCGTCGGCGTCATGGGACCGCAGCGTTCGTTTGTGGCCAGTGAATGGCGGGGCGGTGCGGGTGCTCGAGGGTCACGGGCAGAACGTCAACGGCGTTGCGTTCACGCCCGATGGAAAAAGTGTGGTGAGCGCGGGCTACGACGCGATGCTGCGCATCTGGCCGCTCGCGGGCGGCAGTGCCGCCGTTCACACATTGCCGACGCCACTTAATGCTGTCGCCGTCGCACCCGACGGCGAAATCGCGACGGCGGGTGCGAACGGCAAGGTCTACTTCCTGTCAACCGCCGGCGAAACACTTGGCGAGGTTGAGGCCTCGCCCAATCCTGTCATCGCCCTTGCCATTTCGCCCGATGGCAGTCGTGTGGCGGCTGCCGGCATTCGCGGCTCCGTCGCTGTCATCGATCGAAAGACGCGCACGCTCGCGCACACGCTCGTCGGTCCCGGTCTGCCGGTTTGGTCGGTGGCGTTCTTCCCGGACAGCCGTACTTTGCTCACCGGCGGCGCCGACCGGATGATCCGCCGCTGGGATGCGTCGAACGGCGAACCGATTGGGGCGGCAGTGGTAGGCACGCCGGACGATCCGCTTGCGGCCTACGCTGGCGACCATGGCGCCGAAATCTTCCGCGCCTGTGTCGCCTGCCACACATTATCTCCCGACGAAGGCAACAAGGCCGGACCCACTTTGTCAGGGATATTCGGGCGTCGCATCGCGACACTGTCCGGCTACAATTTCTCGCCGGCGCTTAAAAAGCTCGACATCGTGTGGACGCCGGAAACCGTGTCGAAGCTGTTCGAGGTCGGGCCGGCGGCCTACACGCCCGGCACCAAGATGCCGGAGCAGACGATCGGATCCGCGGAAGATCGCAAGGCGCTGGTGGATTTTCTGGCGAAGACCACGAAAAAGTAGCTAGCTGTCGCCCTTTTCCTCACGCTCGCGGAAATAGTCTTCGGTGGTGCGCACGGGTGCGCGCCGCGGTGCGCCGAACGGGTCGAATTGTTCCTCCGCCATTGCTTCGACGCGGCAATTATCGCACATGCGGATGACGTCGAGCCGCTTCTTCGAGTCTTTATACATCCAGTGCTTGCCTTCGAGCTTGGCAACGACGCGCTCGACGGAGCTCTTCACGCCGAAAGGCTTGCCGCAGCGGATGCACTCGGCAGGGTCTTCCTGCTTAATGACGCGGCTCATGGCAGTCGCGGCGCGGAAATCGATCTGCGGCTTCAGGCTGATCACCTTTTCCGGGCACGTTGCCTTGCAAAGCCCGCACTGCACACAGGCGTCCTCGGCGAAGCGCAGCGTCGGCCGTTCAGGATCGTCCGAAAGCGCACCGGTCGGGCAAGCCGACACGCAGGAGAGGCACAGTGTGCAGCCTTCGACATTCACCTCGACGGTGCCAAACGGCGCGCCGGCAGGCAGCGGTACGATGTCGATGGGCGCTGGCGCGGCCGCGTGCAGTTCGCGTAATGCGAGTCGCATGACCTCGCGTTTGCGACCGGTTGCCGCAAAAGACGCGGGCTTCGCCGTCGCAGGAAGAGACGGTGTCGCACGCAGGGTATTGCCTAGCGCATCGGGATCGTCGGTCTCAATCGTTGCAACACGGGCGCCATTGAAGCCGAGGCCGGCAAGGATCGGTTCGGCCAACGCGATCGTTTTTTGCAGGCCGGCAATATCATGGCGCGGCTTGGCGCGGACCAGCATTCGCACCGCGGTTGCGCCAAAGGCGATGGCGCCCGCGACGGATTCCAGTCCGACCTGTGTGACCTCGTTGACCTCGACGGGCAGCACGTTTGCCGGCAGTCCGTCGCCATGTCGCGCAAGCGCATCGATCAACATGCTTCCGTGCTCGGCGTCATGAAACATGACGATGGGCTGCGCGCCCCCGGTCTCACGATAGGCCGCAAGCAGAGTCCGCAATTTCCCTAAAAGCGCATCCGATGACGGCAGCGCATAGGCAGCCGCGCCCGTCGGGCAGGCGGCGGCGCATTGCCCGCAACCCGCGCAGATATGTGGGTCGATGGCGACGTGATCGCCGGCGGGCGCAATGGCGCCGGCCGGGCAGAGATCGAGACAGCGCCGGCAGCCGACGATCTTCGAGCGCGAATGCGCGCATAGGTCCTCGGTAAAATTAATGTAGCGCGGCTTGTCGAACGTGCCGGTCAGGTCGCGCGCTTTGAGCACGGCCCGAAGAATGGCGGCCGGATCGCCGGGATCCGCGCGCAAATAACCGTCGCGCAGATCGGCGGCAGGGAATAGTGACGGACCGCCGGAAAGGTCGATCAGGATGTCACATCGCGATACGGCGCCGTTTTTCGCCGTCCCGAATGCAAAAGCGCCGCGCGAGGACGGCGCAGGCGCTGCATAGTCATCGACCGTGACTTCGAATGCGCCGAGATAGCCTTTCGCGGCGCGGATGACGCCCCGCACGACCGGAAATTCGGTCACCCGCCGCGGGGTGAGCTCGGAACCGGCCTTGATCAGCACTGTCACGTCGAGATGATCCTTGAGCAGTTCGGCTGCCTCGATGACTCGCTCGTCTTTGCCATAGAGAAGCGTCACGCCATCGCTCGACAGCGACACGAACGAAACGTCCGACGCGGGCGAGGCAGTTGCCGCAATCAAGGCCGCCATTTTTGGTCCGGCCTTCGCTGCGTCTTTGGCCCATCCGCCGGTTTCGCGAATATTGATGAATGTCGGAGCTTCCGCGCCGCTCTCTTCCGCGACTTCGTTGAACAGAGGCGCTTCCTGGGTGCAGGCGATGACGACCGCCTCGCCGCCAGCTGTGACTTTGCGGACCCGATCGAGCTCCGCGCGGCAGAATTGCCGGCCTTCAATGACGACGGAATCACGGCAGGCGCGGCGCACCTTTTCGCCGTCGAGCGGCATGGTGTCTTCGCACGAGCAGATCAGGATATTTCGCGGCCCTTCGGCCATCGGGCTCGTTAACCTTTTCGCTTGTCCCGCGCGTTCAAGGCTGAGTGCGGTTTGGCACTACCTTCACATTATTCCCGGTGGCCGCGGGTCTGGCCTCGGGACCTTCCCACGTTATAATTATAGATATTCTAAAGTGAATAGTAGAGTGAGGAACAATGCCACTTGAGACGGCCCGTCCGCAAACGCGCCTCGCGCCGGAACTGGCATTACCGCCGCCATTCACCGCCATCCGTCTGCGCGAAGTCGGCGACGCTTTTGCCCACGCGGTGGCGATTGCTCCGGAAAAAGGCGCCGGCACGCTGGTCTATGTCGGGCGCTTCGACCTCGCCGAATTTGCCGTGGTGCTTGAGCCTGACGAGCCGCTGCTGAAGGCGCGCCGGACATTCTATGCCGGCATGGCAGCGCTCGCTGATGCGCTCGCCACGCATGCACAGCCGGAAACCTCAATCGTGATCGATTGGCCGGATTCGATTTTTGTCAACGGCGGGCTTGTCGGCGGCGGCCGGCTCGCTTGGCCGGAAGACACGCGCGAAATCGACACGCCGCCGTGGCTCGTCTTTGCCGGCATGATCCGGACCGTTTCGATGACCGGCACCGAGCCCGGATTGAATCCGCTTGTGACGGCACTCGAAGAAGAAGGCTTCACCGACTTGATGTCGGGTCACATCGTCGAAAGCTTTGCGCGCCATTTCATGGTCGCGGTCGATGCCTGGCAGGAAAGTGGATTTGGAGCGGTCGCGCGAAGCTATATCGAGCGGTTGCCGCGCGAGCAGGGCATGCGGCGCGACATCGACGACAACGGCGATCTCCTGATCCGCCGCGTGGGCAAGGCGGAGGTCGCACGCAAGAAATTTCTGCCCAAGCTCGCCGAGCCGGCCTGGTTCGATCCGCAAGCGAGAGGCCCGCGCTCGTGAAGCTCCTGCGCACCATACAGCTCGATCCGTCCGATACTTTTGTGTTCGAACAGGCGGCGGAGCCGGGCGAGTGGGCCGTGTCCGGAGCGTTCGCGTTCTGGAACAGCGACCCCGCGATGCTCGAGGGCAAGGCGCGCACGGCCTTCCGCAGCGGTTTTCTCGGCGTGTCGACACTTGGATGGTCGACGCTCGTGCAAATCGTGGATGCAACCGAGAGCGACCGGCTGGCGCTGGTCGACAGACTGGCCGAGCAGCTGATGTCAAAGTTCGGCGCGCCGACCAGAGACGACGCAATCGCTGCGGCAGACGAAGAGATCACTTTCGTTGAATCCCTCTGCAACCAGCCGTCCGATACGCTGATCGCGGTGCATCGCACATTTGAAGACGGCGCCGTGCGGGAATCGTTTCGCACATTGCGTCCGCGTAGCGGGGCAAAGCCTGCACGCGCGTTCTCATTCCTCGAGGTCGAAGGCGAGGACGAGCAGCCTGCCGAAGACGTCAACCTGATTGCGATGGCGGATCGGGAGCGCAAATGAAGGACTTCTGGATCTCCAGCGGCCATCATTTGCTCGACCGCGGCTCGGATGGCGGCCTGCATGTCACCGACGAATTTCTAAAGTTATACCTGGCGCGTCCGGAATTAATTCCACCGGCCGAAGCATGTGCGGTCGAGCGCACGCTGCATGCTGCTCTGCTGGCCGACCCGCGCATGCTGGTGTCGGCATCGGATATCGACGCGATCGCCGATGACGATGCGCGCGAAAACTGGAAGCTGATGGTCGCATTCCGCGATTGCCTGATGCGTCACGCGACGCTAGAAGCGGCGTTCAGGGAATTGGTGCGTGGCGGTTTTGGCAACGTTCCGCCGATTTTCATCAACCAGCTTGTGCACGTGATCTTGCGCAACGCGCTCGACGGGAGCGAGGATGTGCAGGTGTTGCGCGCCGCCGAGCTTTTCTTCCGCACGCAACGTGTCACCTTGCACGAGGGATCGTTGATCGTGGCGGACGAAGAAACGATAGGTGGTGTCAACACCACGCCGGTTACGCCTTTGGTTTCCATGCTGGGAATTCCCGCCGAGTCTGAAATCGACGTCATCAACAAAGAGAACGCGGACAGCTACTGGGATCGAAGTGATCAGTTCGACATGGCGCTCGATCTGACGGCCGGACGTGAGGGGCTTGATGCGCTGGCCCAGGCGATGCAGCGCTGGATCGCCCATTTGCTCGGCATAAACGTCAGCATTGAAGCGCTGCCCGAGCTGCAGAATGTCGATCTTACCTGGTATGTCGGCCTCGATGCCGACGCGACCAGGATCGGTGATATGCTCTGGAACGGTGAAGAAATCGACGAAGCGGCTTTGGCGAGCGTGGTCGGTCTGTTCCGCCTGACATTCTCCGATCCGTCGTTGATGGTCGAGAAGGTCAGGGGCGATCCGGTCTATCTGATCTTGGCGATGACGGGCGACAAGACGATCCGCATGAAGCCGCAAAACCTGTTGACCGGGTTGCCGGTGCAGCATCTGGAGGCGGTCAGTTGAGCAGCATACCACCGCTCGCGCGTTACGAGGTCGGCGTCGTCGTCGAGCGCAGCAAAGGCGTGAGCCAATGGGTCGACTTTCACTGGCGCCCCGTCACGATCCTCGTCGGCGTACCTGACACGCCGCCCTGGACGAAACTGACCGATGATGGCGAGCGCGCGACTTTTTACGCTGGCGCCGCAGCCGTGGAACTATACCGCACGGAAACCGCGCACTATCGCGACAACCTGCAGATGGAACCGCCGCAATTGTGGGTCGTCTTGCGTCCGGTCGAGCGCGATCCACCTTACGAGCTTGCCATCGTCACTGCGGACCCCGCCGAAGGCGAGGGCATGACGGAAGCGGGCGAACAGATTGTCGAGTCTCTGCCGATGCCGGAACACTTGCAGGATGCTATTGCGGCATTCGTGACGGAGCACCATGTCGAGCGCGCCTTCGTGAAGCGCAAGCGCGATCGCGCAAATCCCGATGCCTTGGCGCGGCGCGGTCCGTCGACACGGGAGGATCGCAAATGAACGATCCTGATAATTTTCTCAGCCGCTGGTCGCGCCGCAAGCAGGGGGCCGGCGAAGACAAAGAGAAGAATGAAACAGGCGAAGCGGTTGCGGCACCCGCGCCTGAAACCCAGCAGGGCAAACCCGCTGCCCCGAGCGCGGCGCCGATTCCGGAATTCGACGTGGAAAGCCTGCCATCGATCGAATCGATCAGTGCAGGGACCGACATCTCAGCCTTCATGCGGTCCGGCGTGCCGGAGGGGCTGAAGCATGCGGCGCTTCGTCGCGCCTGGTCGTCCGACCCGGTTATCCGGGACTTTGTGGGCCTGAACGAGAACTATTGGGATGTAGCCGGGCCTGATGGGATTGCGGGCTTCGGGGACATCGGCCCCAATCTCGATGTCCGGCGCATGGTCTCCGAGCTTTTCGGAGAAACGCCGCGCCAAGACACTCCACCTGAGTCCGAGGCCGATCGCGTGGCGGATTCGCCTGCTCTGCCAATTCAAAATCGAGCCGAGGCCACAGAGGCGCCACAGGCGGCGCCGCCGCCAGCTGAGAATGTTCCGCCACGCAACGAAAATGTTGCAGTGCAAACAGAGGAACCGGAGGCTGCGCCCGAGAAAAAATTGGCACGGCGACACGGCGGCGCGATGCCACAGTGAAATCCGTACGATTGAAGGGTGCTTATAGCCTCAGGCTATTGACCCCTCAACCGATCGGCCGATAGGGTTTCATTATCACAATTCGAAAGTAGTGGAGTCGGATGAGGGATCCGGGTCTTTCCGAAGCTATTCGCGCCGCAGGCGGCGTGAGCGAGCTCGCGCGTCAGATCGGTATTTCCCAGCCGTCCGTTTCGAACTGGATACGGGTACCTGCCGAACGGGTGGTCTCCGTCGAGGCGGCGACCGGCGTCGATCGTGCGGTGCTGCGGCCGGATCTCTACAGCGGAAAAAAGATGGCCGGCGATACCGATGAAGTAGATGCGGCACGCGCACAGGAATATGCACTGCTCGCGGCACTGCTGACGCGGGCTCCCGATGCGGAATTGCTGTCGCGGATTTCCCAGTTGCGCGCCGATGCCTCGCCGCTCGGCCTTGCGCATGCGGCGCTCGCCGAAGCCGCCGAGCAAACCAACGCCGGGCGTGTCGAGCGGGAATTTTTCGACCTGTTCATCGGCTTGGGCCGCGGTGAGTTGTTGCCGTACGGGTCATTTTATTTGACCGGCTTCCTGCACGAGCGTCCGCTCGCTCGCCTGCGTGAGGATCTTGCGAAGATCGGCGTTGCGCGCGCGGAAGGCGTCGTCGAGCCCGAAGATCATGCCGGCATCCTGTGCGAGATCATGTCCGGACTTGCGAGCCGCCGGCTACCGGCGCCGCCGGATTCCGACCGTCTGATCTTCGACAAACACATGGCGCCGTGGATCACGCGTTTCTTCACCGACCTGGAGAATGCGCAAGCGGCAGATTTCTATCGTCGGCTGGGATCGCTCGGCCGCATCTTCATGGACATCGAAACAGAAGCTTTCGAGCTGCCGGCTTAGACTCCGGCACGGGATCAAAAACGCTTGGACGAATTCAAGGAGGGAACGGCGATGAAAGAACAGGAAAAGGAAAAGTTGGGCCGTCGCGACTTCCTGCGCGCGATGGGCGCCGGCGCAGGTCTGGCAGTGACCGCGGCTGCGCCGCTTGCCACGGAGGCCGTGGCCGCCGAATCCGATGCTGACAAGAGGAAGGCTCGCTACCAAGCGAACTCGACCGACGTGCAGACCTACTATCGCACGAACCGTTATCCGAAGTGAGGGAGATGCAGCCGTGCTGATCAAGAGAACAGAACGTCAGACACGTCGCAGCAATCTCGCAGCGACAGTCGGCAACCAAACCGCCGGCGGTCTCGATCGCCGCAGTTTCCTGCGCAGGTCCGGGTTGGTGGCGACAGGTCTTGCCACCATCGGCGCATTGCCGCTTGCGACGGTGCGGAAGGCCGAAGCGGCGGGCCCCAATGTGGCCGGCGCGACCATCCGCAAGAGCATTTGCACCCACTGTTCGGTCGGCTGCACTGTCACCGCCGAGGTTTCGAACGGTGTATGGGTCGGCCAGGAGCCGAGCTGGGATTCCCCGATCAACCGTGGTTCGCATTGCGCCAAGGGCGCATCGGTGCGCGAGCTCGTCTCAGGCGAGCGTCGTCTCAAATATCCGATGAAGCTCACCGGCGGGAAGTGGCAACGCGTGTCGTGGGATGTCGCCATCAATGAGATCGGCGACAAGCTCATGGCGATCCGCGGGAAGTCAGGCAGCGACTCGGTTTATTGGCTCGGTTCGGCCAAGATGACCGACGAAGGTTCGTACCTGTTCCGCAAGCTGGGCGCCTTCTGGGGCACCAACAACACGGATCACCAGGCGCGTATCTGCCATTCGACCACCGTCACGGGTGTGGCCAATACCTGGGGCTACGGCGCGATGACGAACAGCTACACCGACATCCGCAACACGAAGACCCAAGTCATCATGGGCGGCAATCCTGCCGAAGCCCATCCGGTGTCGCTGCAGCATCTGATCGAAGGCGCCGAAATGAACAAGGCGAACGTTGTCGTGATCGATCCACGACTGACGCGCACTGCGGCGCATGCCACCGAATATGTGCGTATCCGGCCCGGCACCGACATTCCGGTGCTGTACGGAATCATGTGGCACATCATCAAGAATGGCTGGGAGGACAAGGAGTTCATCCGGCAGCGCGTGTACGGCTACGAGGACGCGCGCAAGGAAATGGAAAAGTGGAATCCGGAAGAGGTCGAGCGCGTCACCGGCGTTCCGGGCGCGCAGCTTGCACGCGTCGCCAAGATGTTCGCGACCGAAAAGCCCTCGACCCTGATCTGGTGCATGGGCCAGACCCAGCACACTGTCGGCACGGCCAACGTCCGCGCGAGCTGCATGCTCTTGCTGCTCACCGGTAACGTCGGCGCGCCTGGCACCGGCGCCAACATCTTCCGTGGCCATGACAACGTGCAGGGCGCCACCGACGTTGGCCTCGATATCGTGACGTTGCCGTTCTACTACGGCCTCACCGAAGCCGCGTGGAAGCATTGGTCGCGTGCCTGGGAGGTCGACTACAACTACCTGCTTGGCCGCTTCGACGAAAAGAAGATCATGGAGACGGCGGGCATTCCGCTCACGCGCTGGTTCGATGCCGTGATCTTGCCGAAGGATCAGGTTGCCCAGAAGGACAATCTGAAGGCCATGTTCGTACAAGGCCACGCCAGCAATTCGATCACGCGTATTCCTGAATCGTTAAAGGGCCTGAAGGCGCTGGAGCTGCTGGTCGTCGCCGACCCGCATCCGACGACCTGGGCTTCGCTTGCGGTGCAGGCCGGGCGCAAGGAGGACATGTATCTCCTGCCGGTCGCGTCGCAATTCGAATGCAAAGGCTCGCGCGTTGCGTCCAACCGCGCGATGCAGTGGGGCGAGCAGATCGTCAAGCCGATTTTCGAGTCCAAGGACGATCTGGAGGTCATGTACCTCATCGCCAAGAAATGCGGCTTCGCCGACCAGATGTTCAAGAACATCAAGGTCGAGAACAATCTGCCGGTCGCCGAAGACATTCTTCGCGAAATAAATCGCGGCAGCTGGTCAACCGGTTACTGCGGCCAGTCGCCGGAGCGCATCAAGTCGCACATGGCGCATCAGGCCGACTTCGACATGCTCACCCAGCGGGCGACGACAGGCCCGAACAAGGGCGACTACTATGGTCTGCCTTGGCCATGCTGGGGCTCGCCGGAGGTCAGGCATCCGGGTACGCCATTGCTCTACAACACGAACCTCGCCGCCATGGATGGCGGCGGCGTGTTCCGCGCCCGTTTCGGTATCGAGCGCGAGGAGAAGCGGCCCGACGGCACGACGGTAAAGGTGAGCATGCTGGCCGACGGAAATGCGTCCAAAGATTCGGAGATCAAGGACGGATATCCGGAGTTCACGGTTGGCGTGCTGAAGAAACTCGGCTGGGACAAGGACCTGACCGAGGCCGAACTGGCGGTGATCAACAAGGTCAACCCCACCACTCCCGACGCGGTCTCCTGGTCCACCGATCTCTCCGGTGGCGTGCAGCGCGTGGCGTTGAAGCACGGCTGCATCCCCTACGGAAACGGCAAGGCGCGCATGAACGCTTTCGGTCTGCCGGACCCGATCCCGGTGCACCGCGAGCCGATTTATACGCCGCGCGTCGACCTGGTGGAGAAGTACCCGACACTGCCCGACGCCCGGCAGTTCCGGCTGCCGAATATCGGCTTCTCGGTGCAGAAGGCGGCGGTGGAGAAGGGAATCGCCAAGCAATTCCCCCTCATCCTCTCATCCGGCCGGCTGGTCGAATACGAAGGTGGCGGCGAAGAGACGCGATCCAACAAGTGGCTCGCCGAACTGCAGCAGGACATGTTTGTCGAGATCAATCCTGCCGATGCGGCCGAGCGTGGAATCAAGGATGGCGGCTGGGTTTGGGTCACCGGTACTGAAAACAGCTCCAAGGCCAAGGTGAAGGCGTTGGTCACCGAGCGTGTCGGCAAGGGCGTTGCCTGGATGCCGTTCCACTTCGGTGGCTGGTTCGGTGGCGAGGACCTGCGGGCTAACTACCCGGCGGGCGCCGACCCGGTCGTGCTTGGCGAAAGCGCGAACACGATCACCTCCTACGGCTACGACCCGGCAACGGGTATGCAGGAGCCGAAAGTCACCCTCTGTCAGATTCGAGCAGCGTAAGGAGCTACGACCATGGCGCGAATGAAATTTCTCTGCGACGCCGACCGCTGCATCGAGTGCAACGCCTGCGTCACGGCCTGCAAGAACGAACACGAAGTGCCCTGGGGCATCAACCGCCGGCGCGTCGTCACTCTCAATGACGGCAAGCCGGGCGAGCGGTCGATCTCCATGGCCTGCATGCACTGCACCGACGCGCCCTGCGCGGCGGTATGCCCCGTGAACTGCTTCTACACCACGGCGGACTTCGTGGTGTTGCACTCGAAAGATCTCTGCATCGGGTGCGGCTACTGCTTCTACGCTTGCCCGTTCGGTGCGCCGCAATATCCGAAGGTCGGTAACTTCGGGTCGCGCGGCAAGATGGACAAGTGCACGTTCTGCGCCGGCGGCCCCGATGCCGACGGCAGCAAGGAAGAGTTCGAGAAGTACGGCGCCAACCGGCTGGCCGAAGGCAAGCTGCCATTGTGCGCCGAGATGTGCTCGACCAAGTCGCTGCTCGCCGGCGATAGCGACGTCATTGCCCAGATCTACAAGGAACGGGTGTCGAAGCGAGGCTACGGCTCCGGTGCCTGGGGATGGCAGACCGCCTATCGCGAGTCGATCGCGACGTGATGCAACCTGGCGGTGCGGCCTCCGCCGCACCGCCGGTCCGTTTAGAAAAACACTTGAACGCAGGAGGGAAACGGATGGCGAAGCTTGTTGCGCATATGCGCTTGATCGCCGGCGCGCTGGCGCTCGCATTCATTGTCACGATATCGGCTCCCGTCTCGGCGCAGCAGCCGAGCATGGTCAATCCGACGGCCGATGCCGTGAAGGAGCAGCAGCTGTTGCAGCAGCTCAGGTCGATTCAGGGCCGCGTCACCATACCGGACGTGAAATCCTCGACGCTCGAACAACCTGTGGGCCGCAACTGGCAGCACTTCCACAGCGTAACGCTGCGTTGGATCGGTGCCATCGCCATTCTCGGCACGTTGGCGCTCCTCGTCATTTTCTACCTGATGCGCGGAATGGTGATGCTCAAGAGCGGGCGTTCGGGACGCAAGATCGTCAGGTTCAATACGTTTGAACGCTTCGTCCATTGGATGACGGCGACCTGCTTCATCATACTGGCCGTCACCGGCCTCAACATTACCTTCGGGCGGCCGTTATTCGTCTCGACGTTCGGCTCGGAGGCGTTCACGACCTGGTCTGAATGGGCGAAATACGCGCACAATTACCTGAGCTTCCCGTTCACCATCGGCGTTGTGTTGATCTTCCTGCTGTGGATCGGCGGCAACATTCCAAACAAGGTGGATGTCGAGTGGTTCAAGCGTGGTGGCGGCATTGTCGGCGACGATCATCCGCCGGCCTACCGGTTCAACGGCGGCCAGAAGGCGATTTACTGGATCGTTGTTCTCGGCGGCGCCGCAGTGGCGATCACGGGCTACGTGCTGATGTTCCCATTCTACGGCACCACCATCGACACTATGCAATATGCGCAGATGATCCACGCCGTTGTTGCGATGCTGTTTGTGGCGGCGATGCTCGGCCACATCTATATCGGCACCATCGGCATGGAAGGCGCATTTGAGGCCATGGGCGAAGGCACCGTCGACGTCAACTGGGCCAAGGAGCACCATAGGCTCTGGCTGGAGGACGAGATGGGCGGCAGCGCGAAGAGTGCACGGACCCAGCCGGCTGAATAAATCGGCGAAAAACCACGATCTGCGACGCCCGGCTGCAAAGCCGGGCGTTTTGCTATAAGGGGCCCATGCGCATCATCGGTCTCGCCGGCTGGAGCGGTTCCGGCAAAACCACCCTGATCACCAAGCTGATTCCGCGGCTGATTGCGCGCGGCATCAGGGTGTCGACGCTCAAGCACGCCCACCACGGCTTCGATCTGGATCAGCCGGGCAAGGACTCGTTCTTCCACCGCGCCGCCGGCGCGACCGAAGTGATCATTTCGTCGGCGAAACGCTGGGCCATCCTGCACGAGCTGCGCGAAGAGCCCGAGTGGGACCTGCGCGGCCTGGTCGCGAAGATGTCCCCTGTCGACCTCGTGCTGGTCGAAGGATTCAAGCGCGATGCCTTTCCCAAGCTGGAAATTCATCGTGCGGCCAACGGCAAGCCGCTCATTCATCCGGAAGACCCGCATATCGTCGCGATCGCGTCAGACATTGCATTGGCACAGGCGAAAGTGCCGGTGATCGATCTCAACGACATCGAGGCCATCGCCGACCTGTTGCTCAAGCGCGCAGTTGCCGTCGGCGCAGCGGAGGCGACCGCTGCCGCCAGAGGCCGATAATGGCGCAGCTTACCGACGATTGCTTTGCATTCTCCGGGCCGCTGCTCCGGCTCGATGATATGGAGCGGCTGATCGGCGAGCGGATCGCTCCGGTCGCTGAGACCGAAAAAGTGCCGCTGCATGGCGCGCGCGGCCGCGTTCTGTCGAACGAGGTGAAAGCTCCGGTCAACCTGCCGCCCTTCGATAATTCGGCCGTGGACGGCTATGCCGTACGGCACGCGGATCTGCGGCCGGACGGCGACACGACACTTACGGTGGCCGGGCGTCTCACGGCCGGCGCGCGCGAAAGCCTGCTGCTGAAGCCTGGCGAGGCCATTCGCATTTTCACCGGCGCGGCGATGCCGAAAGACGCCGACACCGTCTTCATGCAGGAGGACGTGACCGCGGAAGACGGCCGCGTGACGGTTCCCAAGGGCTTGAAGCTCGGAGCAAACCGGCGGCTCGCAGGCGAGGATGTCCCTGTCGGAGGCACCGTTCTGTCGGCCGGCACGGTGCTTGAAGCGCAACACGTCGCGCTAGCGGCAGCGCTTGGCCTCACCGAGCTTACGGTACGTCGCCAACTTAAGGTCGCGATCTTTTCCACCGGTGACGAGCTCGTCGAGCCTGGCTCGGCCCGTACCGCCGCCGCGATTTTCGATTCCAACCGGATCCTGCTGACTGAGCTTTTGGAGCGGCTTGGCGCAGTCGTCACCGACCTCGGCATTCTCGCCGACGACCCCGAGAAGCTTTCCGCTAGATTGCGTCAGGCGGCGATCGGGCACGATCTCATTATCACTTCGGGTGGCGTTTCAACCGGCGAAGCCGATTTTGTACGCAAGGCAGTGGAAAGCATCGGCAATCTCGTGTTCTGGCGCGTCGCGATCAAGCCGGGCCGGCCGGTCGCGCTCGGTGTGATACCGGCCAGGGCAGGGCAGAGCGCAGCTTTCGTTGGTCTGCCAGGCAATCCGGTCGCGGTCTTCGTGACCTTCGTGCGCGTTGTGAAGCCTTTGCTGCGCCGCCTTTCGGGCGCGCGACCCGACAAGCTCGTGCCGCTGCCGGTGCGCGCCGCATTCGCCTACAAGAAAAAGAAAGACCGCCGCGAGTATGTCCGCGTTGCGCTCAAGCGTGCCTCGGACGGTGAAATCGAGGCGATCAAACACCCGCAGGATGGCGCGGGCATTCTCACGTCACTGACGGAGACGGACGGGTTGCTGGAGTTTCCGGAAGACGTGACGACAATCGAACCCGGCGCCCGCGTTGGCTTCCTGTCCTACGCGGCGCTGATGGGGTAGCAGAACGCTCGCACGTTATGTGCGGAGGCTCACGCTGGCCGAGCTCGTGAATGCCCTCTCGGCCGAATCCGGCACGCTGTTGAGTACCACGCCTCCGATAACCGCGATCACGATAGCCGCCACACAGGCGATGATGAATGCTTTCATGAACAGGTCCTCCCAAACCCATAGGCTTCGACTATAGCAGATATGGACGCGCTTCGCGCGGTCAAGAATGTCACGCACCTGCCTGTTGCAACGCAATGCGCTCGGCGCGGGCTGCGTCTTCCGGGGTGTTGACGTTAAAAAACGGATCGATCGGCTGATCCGGCCAATCCGCGATGGCGACACCATGCCGCGCGGTCCAGACCTCGATCTTGCGCATGTCATCTTCGGTGAGCGCCTTGCGCAGGTCCTCGCGCAACGCCAGCGGCCACAAACCGACAACGGGATGACGCCACTCCCCGGAACGCGCGCAGGCCAGAGGTACGCCAGTGCCCATCTTGCGACGCGCCTTGTGCAGGCGTTCGACAAGATCGTCCGGCAGGAACGGGCAGTCGCCCGGCACGCTGACGATCCACTCGGTCCCATTCTTCTGCTTGGCGAGCCAATCCAGCCCGGCAAGAATTCCTGCAAGCGGCCCGGCAAAATCCGGCACGCTGTCGGCCACGACCGTCAATCCTGTGTCGGCAAAACGCTTTGGGTCGCCGTTTGCGTTGATAATGATGCCGGTGCACTGCGCGGATAAAGTCGCCAGGACGCGGTCGAGAATCGAGACACCGCCGATCTCGATGCGGGCCTTGTCGCCGCCACCCATGCGGCGCGCGAGACCGCCTGCGAGCACCAGGCCAAAAGTTGGTGGATGGTCAGTCGTCATGCACGGCGGCCTTACGCCGATGCTTGGTGCTTTCTTCCTCGACGTAAGCGAGGTCCTGATCGAAAACGATCCGGTCTTCGCCGGCGAGTGCAACGAAGCGCTTGCCACGCGCGCGGCCGATCAGCGTCAGGTTCGCCTTGCGCGCAAGCTCGACACCCCAGGCAGTGAAGCCGGAGCGTGAAATCAGGATCGGAATTCCCATGCGCACGGTCTTGATCACCATTTCCGAGGTGAGTCGGCCGGTTGTGTAGAAAATCTTGTCAGCGGCGGACACCTTTTCCCGGAACATCCACCCCGCGATCTTGTCGACCGCATTATGGCGCCCGACGTCTTCCATATAGACAAGCGGCTCGTCGCGTTGCGCGAGGACGCAACCGTGAATGGCGCCCGCCTCGAGATAGAGCGAGGGCGTGGTGTTGATCTTCTGCGTGAGCGCGTAGAGCCATGAGGTGCGCAGCTCGGCCTTAGGCAATGTGACGTTCTCGAGCGCTTCCATCAGGTCGCCGAAAACGGTGCCCTGCGCGCAACCGGAGGTCTGCACCTTCTTTTTCAGCTTCTTCTCGTAGTTGGTTTTGCGTTTGGTGCGCACGACCACAACCGAGAGTTCCTCGTCGTAGTCGACGCCCGTCACTACGTCGTCGGGCAACAACATGTGCTGGTTGAGCAGGTACCCGATTGCCAAATATTCCGGGTAATCGCTGATCGTCATGGCGGTTACGATTTCCTGGCTGTTGAGGAAAATCGTCAGCGCGCGCTCGACGGTGACAGACGTCTCGATGCGAGACCCGGTCTGATCGACGCCGGAGACCCGCTCGGTCAGCCGTGGATCGAGCGGATTGGGCCGGATGATGTAGCTGTCGCCGTCTTTGCTCATGCGGTCACTATAGCAGACATTTTGGCACAGCATGAAAACTGCCCATCATTAAGTGGGCAGCGGTGCCTGTTTTGTCCATGCCTCATGCGATGAATTGACGAAGATGGTTTCCAAGCGGCGCACGACAGACATAAACTAGCGGCCAACGAAAAAGCCACTCCGGGGAGATGCCTGTCATGCTTCGCGCTACCAAAGACATCATGCTGCCGACCACGATCACCGGCTCGCTGCCGCGGCCGAGCTGGTACACACAAAATCTCGGCTCGCGCAGCTTCCTCGATGCAATGGTCAACAACCAATTCCGAGAGCAATATGTCGACGCTGTCTCGCTGTATCTGCACGAGCAGGAAATTGCCGGGCTCGACATCGTCACCGACGGTGACGCGCATTTCGATTCCGACGTCGGCGGCCAGAGCTGGACCAACTATCCCACGCGGCACATGGGCGGGTTCGATCGCAACCCGCAGCCAATCCCCGCCGGTCAGGGCGGCCTCGGATTTCCGCCCGGCCACATTTTGCACGATTACCTTGAGTCACGCGTGATGGCCAGCATTGTCGGGCCGGTGACGCGCGGCGATCTGCAATATGCCGCCATGTTCAAGGTGGCGCAGCGCATGACCAAAAAGCCGGTCAAATTTGGCACCATCGGGCCGGAGCTGGTCGCCTTCGCCGTGCAGGACAGACACTACAAGTCGCTGAAAGATCGCATTCTCGCGATTACCGACGCCTTGAACGCGGAACTACATGATCTCGCCGATGCCGGCTGCCCGGTCATTCAATTCGAGGAGCCGCAAATCCACCTTCTGGCGGTCCGCAACATCGTCAACGACGTGATCAATCCGGCATTCAGTGTCGAGGTGTTCAACCGGACCGTCAAAGGCCTGCGCGCGAAAACCGAAGTGTGGTGCCATACCTGCTGGGGAAATCCTTCGCAGCAGCGCATGTTCAAGGACGTGCAAAGTTATAAAAATGCCCTCGAGATGCTGAACAAGGTCGATGCCGACGTGGTCACCTTCGAGTCGGCGAGCGCGGGCGGCATGGACCTCGAGGCTTTCGGCAAGATTATTACCGACAAGAAGATCTGCATCGGCGTGATCGACCATCACTCGCTGCAGGTCGAGCGGCCGGACGAAATCGCCGAGCACATCCGCCGCGCGTTGAAGCACATTCCCGCGGAGCGTCTGGTCCTTTCATCCGATTGCGGCATGGGCCGCGAGGGCATGAGCCGCCGTCACGCCTATTACAAGATTGTGTCGCTGGTGCTCGGCACCAATATTGTGCGTAAAGAGCTTGGCCTGCCGCAGGCCGATTGCCTTGCCGCCGACACCCGCTATTCCCTGGTCGTGCCGGCGAAATAGAGCAGGAATATCAAGGCCAAGCGACAAAACCCGCCGCCGGTCGCGGGTTAAAATGTGGCTAACATGTTGCGTCCAAGCGGCCGGCCGAGTTTCGCGCGGCTTCAATGCCTGCCCTTTATAACGCGGCCTTGGGGGGAGGGGTCGAGCAGGAAGCTTGACCATGTCTGTACGAATTCTGGCCGCCGCCGCCGTTCTGACCTTTTTCGCGGCCGTGCTTGTGGTGATGGTGCGCCCGTCGACATCGGCGGAGGTGCCGTATGAGACGGCGACTGTCGAGATCGATTTCGACGCCTTGCGCGCCGAAGCTGCTGCCGCGCTCCGCGCTCTGGAGCAGGAACGCCGCGTCGCTGCCGCGGACGCTACTGCGTTCTGATTTCCTCAGCCCGGCAGGAACGCTACCGCGCCGCTGCCGGAATCGGTAATCCGGTCGACCGTCGTGCCGTAAAGCGCCTCCAGCTGATCGCGGTTGAGAACCTGTCCAACCGGCCCGTCGGCGATACGCTGGCCATTGCGCAGCAAATAGGCACGGTCGGCCGCGCGTAGCGCGTGATTGGGATCATGCGTCGTGAACAGCACGCCATGTCCTGATTTCGCGAGACTGCGAATCTCGTTCATCACCTTGCCCTGATTGCCGAAGTCGAGGCTCGCAGTCGGCTCGTCGAGCACGATGAATTGCGGTTCCTGCGCCAGTGCGCGCGCCAGCAGCACCAGCTGCCGTTCGCCGCCGGAAATCATGGTGTAGGGGCGATCGGCAAGCGCTGCGATCCCGAAGCGATCGAGCACGGCGTGAGCTACGGCACGATCCTGCGCGCTCGGCCGGCTGAACAGGCTGCCGTGCGCCGTGCGGCCCATCAGCACCACGGTTTCCACCGTGAATGCAAAGGTGCCGATGTGCACCTGCGGCACATAGGCGACGACGCGCGCGCGTTCGCGGATCGAATAAGTGCCGAGCGGTCTTTCGTCGAGCCGCACTTCGCCCGCCTGCGCCTTCAGCAGGCCGAGCAGGGTCTTGAGCAATGTCGTCTTGCCGCCGCCGTTTGGGCCAAGCAACGCGAGCACCTCGCCGGTGGCGAGCGTCACATCGAGCCCGCGCCCGACCGTATGGTCGGGATAGCCGATGGTGAGATCACGGCCGGAGAGGTTCACGACCAGTTCCTCTGCATGCTGGCCAGCAACCAGATAAAAAACGGCGTGCCGACCACTGCGGTCAAAATGCCGAGCGGGATTTCCACTTCCGCGGCGGTGCGCGCGAGCGTGTCGATCAGCAGCAGATAGCCGCCGCCGAGAATGGCCGCGGCCGGCAGCAGGCGCGCGAAATCGGGCCCGACTAGCGAGCGCGCGAGATGCGGCACCACCAGGCCGACCCAACCGATGATGCCGGCGGTTGCGACGCTGGCCGAGGTCGTCAGTGTCGCGGCGGCGACGATTGCGATGCGCAGCGGCCCCGTCGCCACGCCCAGCGAGCGCGCCTCTTCTTCCGGCAACGACATGACGTTCATCCGCCAGCGCAGCGCAATCAGCACCGCGGTGCCGACGGCGACGGGCCCGAACAATGGCAGCAAATCTGACACGTTTGCCGCCGCAAGGCTGCCGAGCAGCCAGAATGTCATGGCGGGCAATTGGTTGTAGGGATCGGCGAGATATTTCACGAGGCCAACGCCGGCGCCAAGCAACGCACCCACAACCACGCCCGTCAGCACGAGAACCAGGATCGGGTCGCGTGAGCGCACCGCCGAGCCGATCGCATAAACGGCGGCAACAGCGAACAACCCGCCGACAAACGCGAAGGCTTGAATGGCGACAACGCCGAGCGAAAAGAAAATGCCGATCACCGCGCCAAGCGCAGCGCCCGACGAGGCGCCGAGAATATCGGGCGAGACTAGGGGATTGCGAAACAGGCCCTGGAAGGCGGTGCCGGCAACCGCCAGCGCCGCCCCAACCAGCACCGCCGCCAGCACACGAGGTCCACGCACCTGCATGATCACGCTTTCGACGGCCGGCGACACGTCGGCGCGATGCGCGGTGATTTTTGAGAACAGAACGTTGGCGAGCTCGGCGAGCGAGACCGGATAGCGGCCGACGGTGAAGGCGAGCAGCAATCCGGCGATCAGCACGGCGGTTGCGATCGCCAGCCCCGGCACCGCGGATCGGGTCAACTAGTCTCTCCCAGCCAGAACATGGTCGATCTGCGCGTCGTCCGGCGTGCGATGATAGAACATTGTATAGAAATCCCGCGTCAGGGTGCGCATGTCGTCGGGAAATTTATCGGGATAGAGAATCTTCGCCAGCCAGCGTAGCCCGATGAGCCGGTTCACCGAAGGAGGGAAATCGACCCAGCCGAACGGCATTTTCGGCGACAAATGCACGCGATTGCCGCGCACCGCCTTGATCGAGGCCCAGGCGGGGTCGCTGCGGACGCTGGCGGCGAAATCCTGATCGATGGTGACGACAACATCGGGATTCCACAGCAAAACCTGCTCGATCGAAACATTGGCGAGGCCGCCTTTGTTGGCACCGGCGACGTTCTGCGCCAGCATTTCGATGGTCTCGACATTGATCGAGCCGCCGAGACCCGTGACAAGCCCGCGCGGGCCACGCGCGTAATAGACCCGCGGACGCGCGGGGGGCGCGATCGACGCTGTGCGGTCGGCAATCGTCTTGAACGTGTCATCCGCGTAACGTGCGAGCTTTTCGGCCTCGTTCTTGCGTCCAATCAGCTGGCCGAGCTTGCGATAGGTCTGCGCGGCCGCATCGAAGCGGCCGTCGAGCAACGCGTAAGGAATGCCGGTCTGCTGCTGCACGCGCTCCGCCAGCGAGACGAAGGTGCTGCTGGTCGAGCCGACATCGAGGATCAGATCAGGTTTGAGCGCGATCACGCTTTCGAGGTTGGCTGTGTTGCCGCGACCCGTGATGCGCCCGACCTCCGGGCGCGTACAGACATCTGCCAGCATGTACATGCATTCTTCGGGGCGGTTGGCGCGCGGCCAGCCGAGCAGCAGATCGGGCGCGAGTGTATAGAGCAGGATCGCAGCCGGTGGGCCAGCCGGAAACACGCGCGCGACTTTTTCCGGTACCGGCAACGCGCGGCCGGTTGCGTCGGTGACTGATGCTGCCCAGGCAGGCCGCAACACCGCCAGTGACGCGGCGGCCGAAAAAAATGTGCGGCGCGAGAGGGGCATTGGTCGACGGCGATCGCCCGCTAGTCCGTGCCCACCATCACGCTGCTTGCCTTGATGATGGCGTAGGCGATCTTGCCTTTTTCGAGCTTGAGCTCGCCGACCGAGTCATTGGTGATGGCCGCGGTGATGATCTGGCCGCCAATGTCGATACGGACATGCGCGGTCGTAGTTCCTTTCTTCACTTCGACGATCTTGCCTTTGAGCTGATTGCGTGCGCTGAGTTTCATGGACGCCCCTCGTGTTGCCGTCACTTTCCAGATGCAAAGCCGTGGCTCATTCCAGATGTGAAGCCGTGGCTCGCCAGAATCTTCTCACCCTGCGGCGACAATATGAAGTCGGCAAATTGCTGCGCCGACGCCGGGGCTCCGTTCACGACGGTCAGGCCGTAGTCGGCGCCGACGGCGAGATTGGCCGGGAGCTGCACGATCTGCTGTCCGGGGTTTTCTTTCTGGGCCGCCAGCGCGTTGGTGCAATAGGTGAGGAAAATATCCGCGCGTGCTTCCGTAATGTGCCAGCCATAGACCGTGCGTCCATCCGGCGCCGTTGCGCTGTTCGCCGAGCCGGTCAGTTGCAGGGCCTTCTTTTCCAGGATTGCCTGCGCGCCGGGTTTGACCGCTTCGGCTTTACGGAAGGCTTCGAAGGCATAGTCGCCGGATGGGTCTGCTTTCGGCGTCGACGTGCCGAGCTTGATACCCGGATCGAGCATGCGGTCGAGCAGGCTGCCGCTGTCGACCTTCAGTCCCGGCTTCACCAGTGCGCACAGGGTGTTGCGCGCGAAGCGCGACACCGGGCCGCTTTTCTTTTCGTCGCGCAAAGCCTGCGGATGCTCCATGTTCGCCGAGGCAAATATGTCGGCCTTCGTGCCGTTTAAGATTTCGCTCTTCAGCAGGCCGGACGGCCCGTACCTCGCCTCGATCTTGTTGCCACTCGTGGCCTCATAAGCCTTGGCCACGTCGGTCAACGCAGCCTTGAGGCTGCCGGCGGCGAACAACTGGATCGTGTCGGCCGCCGCCGGTCCCGTCATGGCAAGCATCGCCAATATCATTGCTCCCGCACGCATCAGGCGCTGTGATCGTCGGCGTTCGGATAAAACAGCTGCTCGCCATTGATCTTGTAGTTGGCGATCGCTTTCTGTCCTTCGGGCGACACCAGCCAGTCGATGAATTGCTGCCCGAGGTCTTTCTTGACGTTCGGATGCTTTTCCGGATTCACCAGCATTACGCCGTACTGGTTGAACAGCAGCTTGTCGCCTTCCACCGCGATAGCAAGATCGCCCTTGTTCTTAAAGGAAATCCAAGTGCCGCGGTCCGACAACACATAGGCATTGCTGGCACTCGCCGTGTTAAGCGCCGCGCCCATACCCTGGCCGATCGACTTGTACCAGGGCCCTTTGTCCTTCTCGATGTCGATGCCGGCGTTCTTGTTCCAGAGCGCGAGTTCGGCCAGGTGAGTGCCTGAACGGTCTCCGCGCGATATGAATGGCGCTTGCTTGTCCTTGATCATCTGCAGGGCCTTGGTGATGTCCTTCATGCCCTTGACCCCGGCGGGATCGCTCTTCGGCCCGATCAGGACAAAATCGTTGTACATCACCGGGTAGCGCTTCACGCCCTGGCCTTCGGCAAGAAATTTTTCTTCCGCTGATTTTGCGTGCACGAAAACAACGTCGGCATCGCCGCGTCGGCCAGTATCGAGTGCCTGGCCGGTGCCCTGAGCGATGACTTTCACGTCGATGCCGGTTTTCTGCTTGAACAGTGGGAGAATGTGCCCAAACAGGCCGGAATCCTGCGTCGATGTGGTCGACGATACGACAATGGATTTGTACTGGGCCAGCACGGGTCCGCCGGACAGAACGGCGGCAGCCGCGACGGCGGCAATGAGCATGCGGCGGTTAAACATGTGATCCTCCTTTTTTCATTCTTCAGACGAGCAGTTCTCCCGCGACGAATTTACGAGCTTCTTCGGTGCGCGGTGTTGCGAAGAATTGTGCGGCCGGCGTGTTTTCGATCAGCCGTCCGCGATGCATGAGCACGACATTGCCGGCGAGACGTTTCGCCTGGCCGAGGTCATGCGTGCACATCACGACCTTGACGCCGCGCGCGCTTACGGCGCGAACGATGTCTTCGATCGCTTTGGTGGCGGCCGGGTCGAGGCTTGCGGTCGGTTCGTCGAGGAACAGGATGCCGGGGTCACGCGCGAGTGCGCGCGCCAGCGCGAGCCGCTGCTGCTCGCCGCCTGACAGGCGCCGGGCCGGCCGATGGTCCAGGCCGGTCAGTCCGACTTCGGAGAGCAGAGCCGTAGCGCGTTCGTGGCGTTTACTGCGCGGCATGCCGGCGGCTGCGAGCGCGTAACGGACATTTCCGCCGGCGCTGCGTCGGAGCATCGCCGGCCGCTGAAACATGATGGCGCGGTGCTTGGGATCCGACGATTCGCGGCCGCCCCATGTGACGAGGCCGCTGCTTGGTGGCACCAGGCCCATCGCGGCGCGCAGCAGCGTCGTCTTGCCGGCACCGTTGGGGCCGATCAGCACCGTCGGCATTCCAGGCGAAATCGTGAGCGTAACGCCGTCGAGAATTGTCACCGCGCCCGCCGTGATGCGAACGTCGATGAACATGATCGGTAGATCGAGGGCGGGTGGCCGCATGCTCATCCTGCGTAGCGCTCGCCGGTGCGGCGTATGCCCCACGCCAGCGCGTTGATGATGATGACGATGATGATCAGGACGATGCCGAGGCCGACCGCCAGCGGCAGGTCGCCCTTGGACGTTTCCAGTGCGATGGCCGTCGTCATCGTGCGGGTGAAGCCGTCGATATTGCCGCCGACGATGATGATAGCGCCGACCTCCGCGGCCGCGCGGCCGAACCCGGCGAGCAAAGCGGTGACGAGCGAGAAGCGCGCATCCCAGATCAGCGTGAACACGCGATGCAGCGGGCCGACGTCCATCGCCGTAAGCTCGGCCTGATATTCCACCCACAGGTCTTCGATCGTCTGCCGTGTCAGGGCCGCGATGATCGGCGCGACCAGCACGGTCTGCGCAATGACCATCGCCTGCGGTGTGAACAGCAGACCCCATTCGCCGAGCGGGCCGGATCGCGACAGCAGGAGAAAGACCGCAAGGCCGACGACGACCGGCGGCAAGCCCATCAATGCATTGAGAATGACGACCACGGCCTCACGGCCGCGAAAGCGCGTGAGCGCGAGGAGGGCGCCGACCGGCACTCCGATCAGGGCTGCGAACAGGACCGCAGTCAGGCTGACCAGCAGCGACAGGCGCACGATCGCGAACAGACCTGGATCGCCGCTGAGCACGAGTTGGAGTGCGGATTCACCTCCGGACATTGGCGTGCAATTTCCTCGGCTCGGGCAACTGGTGCCGGCCTTAAATCCTAGGTTTATTTGCGGGATATTGCGCACTGGGTTCGCGAATGGTCAATCTATGTAAAAAGAACATATTCACGCATATGGTCAAAATGGGCGGCTGTTCGGGTTGTTTACGGTCGGACCGGGTCTATAGTGCGCGCCGCCTGCGGCTCCGCGACAACCTGCCGCCGCCGGCGAAGGCGAGACCGCGCGGCGCGGGAGCAGCCGTCCGCCTTCGATCAACGCACATGGTGGCCGGGATGACAAAAGCGCGAGGGCGCATGATGAGCATTTGATGTAGACAGGCGCGGCCCGCTCGCCGGGCCGATCAGGAGGGGTGGCCGAGTGGCTGAAGGCGCACGCTTGGAAAGCGTGTTTACGGGAAACCGTAACGTGGGTTCGAATCCCACTCCCTCCGCCAGCCTGTTCGCGTAGCGTATTGTAAAACCATAATTATTTATGGAATCGAAAGCTTCGGTCCCCAAACCGATCCCCAACAATAACTAGCTTGCCAACTTCGCGCTCGGGCTACTTGGCCCTACGTCGACGTCAGTCTCCCCGGCGACTTGCCGGATGACGACGCGGACGTCTTTGCCGTCCTCGCCCGTATGAGGTTGTGGCGCGCGGCCCCAGCCGCGGTCCAGCAGAATGGCTGCTGCCGATACTCGAGCGGCAGGCGGCATAGCCGGCTGGCTGACGATCCCGGCGAGCACCTTGATGGCTAACTCGGTGTGCGCCCGCGCCAGTGACCGTAAATTGGGTGGGATTTTCTTTCGGGGCAATGGTTTGCGGGGTGGGCCTACCCCCCTCGTGTTGGCGCAAATCAGCAAGGCTAAAGCCTAGCACCTTGTGAACGCGCGGTGAGCAGGAAATGGCCCTGGGTCATTAGCGGACATACTGCGATGCGGAAGTCATGTCTGCTTTGCCCCCGAAAGCGGACATGTGCAGTGCAAACCGTCATGTCTGCTTTGGGCCAATAGCGGACATTGCCGTGATGTCCGCGCCAGCTCCACTTTACCCCGGGAAACGGGCAAGTGCTGACGCGCCTTCCGACCCAATTTAACACACGTCATCTCCAAAATTTTGAATAAAGCGACTACCGGTTTAACTTTGAGTGTGCATGCTAACCGCTGCTCGATTGCGCGAAGTCCTGAGCTACGACCCAGCAACCGGACTATTCCGGTGGCGGGCAAGCAGGGATGGCGTCAAGGCTGGCAGCTTTGCTGGCCGCACTCGTGGGCGCTACAATCAGATTTGCGTACATAGGAAATTTTACCAAGCGAGCCATCTTGCTTGGCTCTATATGACCGATAAGTGGCCGAAACGCGAAATCAATTACATTGACGGCAACAGATTTGACACCCGATGGGGGAACCTGCGGGAAATAACACCTTCTCAGAGACGCGCAATCGCGCCTACGCGCAACAAGCTCGGCGTAAAGGGTGTCTGGATTACAAAAAATGGCAAGTATGTCGCCCGAATTAGCGTGAATGCCAAAAAAAAATATCTCGGATCGTTTGAAACACTCGAGGAAGCCAGCGCGGCTTACGCGAAGGCAGCCAAAAGTGCCTTTGGTATATTTGCGAGGGCAAGGTAACGCCCCTTAGCGGCGCGATCCTATTGACACTTGCCCGTTGTACCGCTTGATCGGGGCCGCGCCCCATATGCGCAATTTGCGAACCGAATATCCGCCAATGGAAAATCCTATCGCTAAAGAGAAATCCGGTTGCCACGCCCAGCACAAAAAAAGCCCCGGCCGAAACCGGGGCTTTCAGATCTTTCGTGAGAGATCAGTACCTCGAGAGGCCCGAGCCGCCCCAATGAAGCGATAGACGCCGCCGTTCACATGCCGGCCCTTCCCTGGACCGAAGCGGTTGTCCGCTAAGTAGCAACAACGGACATCAGCACACGCCTGTGCTTTAACGAACCGCTAAATAAGCAGACCCCGAGCTGATGAGGCTCGGGGTCTTCGTAGCTCTAATCGAGTCAGAGAGTTTAAACCCTACCCCCCGAATCCCCCGAATCTGTAGTTCACACCGACCAAGGCAGTGGCCGCAGTCGCTTTGGTACTGAAAACACAGGCGCCACCCGCACAGACGGGGTCAACTATAGTTCGATCACGCGAGCCAAAGTCATAGTAATTGCCTTCGATAAACACCGACCACTGCGGCGAGAATCGATATTCCCAGCCACCGCCAATCGTCCAGCCGGTTTTGGTAGTGGAAGCCGAGCCGGCAAAAACTGCGCCGGTGGCCGTATTGGTCAGAACTAAGTTTGCCTCAACACGACTCCAGACCGCGCCGCCCTGAAAATAGAGCAACGAGTTGGGTTGCCACGAATAGCCGATCCGACCCGTCAGGGCATCGAACCATCGCATACGCAATTCGGCCGCTCCAGTCGCGACTAGGGTTCCAGCTGCGTTTACGACGTTGAATGCCCGGTCTCTGCTGTTGGTTGTCCCATCGAACATGTTGCGGAAGCCGAACACCCAGCCGCCGGCAAATTGATAATCGCACCCGATCTGGCCGCCGCCGACAAAGGAGGCGTTATTAGTACTCTGTTCGGCTGAACCACCAAATGGACCCTCAACCCTGAAGCGGCCCCATGCTCCGCCAAGGTTGGCGCCGATGTAGCATCCGGTCCAGGTCAACGGAGGCGGTGGCGGTGGTACGTAGGCCGGAGCCTTCCGCGGAAGGTCAGCTGCCCATGCTTGACTTGCAGCCAGACCAATGGCGGCAGCAAGCAGCGTCAATGAAGATTTTCGCATGACAATTCCCCTTACTAATTTCCAGAGCCAGATGCGGTCCGGACGACCCATGGCAGATTCTTAATACGCGGGCCTTACCAAGGCTCCACAAAATCACATCTCTTCACAACTTCTCGCCATCCTGTGTTTGAAATGCAACAAAACGATTATCATCGTACCGAAAGTTTGGAACACGACGCCGCCGATGCCATACCCGCTTACCACCGACGAGTTCCCTCGATCATGTTTCGAGGGCGCAGGCTCGAGCGTTTGGAAATTTGGCTGAAGTTATCTGCCCTCCTTGCCGACGCCTTCGCTCGTGTCATCGCGCTCCGCCAAGTTTCAGAAGCGGACATCGCGCGTGCCTTCCGATCGATAAAGGACTGTCGGCGTCATGTCCGTTTTCCGTTCGGCGTCGATCATGAAATCGCGCGTAATCGGCACCGCGTCACGCCTGGTCGAAAGCAGTAATTGAAACACCATGTGCGAACCGTGAAGGAATTCGAGCTCGACGGCAGCGAGATAGAATTCCCACATCCGGCAGAACCTTTCATCGCAGATCGCCGCCGCCTGGGCTCGATTTTTGGCGAAGCGCTCACGCCAATGCTTGACCGTGTAATGGTAATGTAGCCGCAGCACTTCCATATCGTTGCACCACAGGCCGCAGCGCTCGGTGGCAGCAAAAGTTTCCGACAGCGCGGGCACATACCCGCCGGGAAAGATGTATTTGCGGATGAATGGGCCGGTTGTGCCGGGCGGCGACATCCGGCCGATGCAATGAATGAAGGCATAGCCGTCAGGCGTCAGCAGCTGGCGGACCTTTGCGAAATATTCGTCGAAATGCTGCGCACCGACATGTTCCATCATGCCAACCGAGACAACGCGGTCGAACTGACCGGTGAACTGCCGATAGTCCAACTCACGAAACTCAACACGGTCGGAAACACCGGCAGCCTCGGCATTGGCGCGCGCGATCTTGATCTGCTCGGGCGAAACGTTGACCGCAGTGACACGGGCGCCCGTTTCGCGCGCCAGATGAATGGCGAAGCCTCCCCAGCCGGAACCGATCTCGGCGACGGTCATGCCGGGCTTTAATTGCAATTTGCTGGTGGCGTGGATCAGCTTGTTTTGTTGTGCCTGCTCAAGCGTATCGCGCTCGGGATCGCGAAAATAAGCGCAGGAATATTGCAGCTGATCGTCGAGGAACAGGCGATAGAGTTCGATCGGGACGTCGTAATGGTGGCGGGCATGAGCGGCGGCAAGCCCAATCGGGTTGGACTGATGCCAGCGACGCAGACTGCGCCACGTCCGCCGCATCAGCTTCTGTGAGCCGTACGAATAAAGCGCGGCGCGATTGACCGAGAACAGCAGAAGAAAGTCGTGGATTTGAGCGCCATCCTCAAGAGTCAGCGTGCCGTCCATGTAGGCTTCGGCTGTATGGAGCTCCGGATTGATGAACAACTTGGTGTAAAGCTTGCGATCGCGCAGGTGAATGCCGACGTCTGGTCCGGGCAGAAGACCGCCGAAAACATGCACCTTGCCGTCGGCGTCGCGGACTCGCAGCTTGCCCTTGCGGATGAAGCGCCGAAGCAGATTGGACAATAGACGCACGTGGGAGTCCTCCGCAGCCGTCCCATCTCCATAGCAATGAATTGGGAAGGGATCACGTGGCGCCGGAAGAAGCAGCGCTGGTTACCTCACGGAATCGATCGTCTTGCCCTATATCCGTGCGATGGCCGCGGCAAATCTGCCCGTCTCTCTATAACAGAGGACTGCCCGGACGGCCTTTGGCTTTCCGGGACTCCCGCCGTCTGCTATCGTTTGCGACATCCCGACATGTCGGAAGGAGAAAATACAGTTATGGCGAGTGCCGCTGAGGATATTGTCGAAATGATTACGGGCAGAATCAGCCCCACCAGCGGTGCGCTTCAACTGTCGGAACCGCTCGACAAACTGGGACTGGACTCCTTGCAGGTGGTCGAATTGATTTTTGATATCGAGGAGAAATTCGACATAAACCTTCCAGTCAACGCGAATTTGGATATTGAAAGCAAGACAGTCGGGGATCTCATTCAAGCGGTGGACCAGCTCGTTGCCGCTAAAGCGAAGCCGAATTGAACCGCGTTGTTATTACCGGTCTCGGCGTCGTCTCATCCGTTGGACAATCGACGCAGGACTATTGGGCCTCCCTGATTGCGGGGCGTTCAACTTTCGCGCCGCCGACGCTCGGAACCGCCGCACAGGCCACCAGCAAGCTCGTCGGCGAAGTCAAAGATTTTGAGCCGACGGCCCATTTTGAGTCATCGCAGCTCTCGCTGCTCGACCGGGTTTCCCAATTCGCCATCGTTGCCGCGCGACAGGCTGTGAGCCAATCAGGCCTCGGGTTGCGCGGCGAAATTGCCGAGCGAACCGCCGCGATCATCGGAACCGGATCGGGCGGACATACGACTGTCGATGACAGCTTCCACCGGCTCTATGCGGGCGGCGCCGCGCGCCTGCATCCCCTGACCATTCCCAAGGCCATGATCAGCGCGCCCGCCAGCCAGGTGTCGATGGACTGCGGCATCAAAGGTCCGGTTTTTTCGGTTTCCTCCGCCTGCGCATCGGCAACGCATGCCATTGGCCAGGCCTTCCATATGGTGCGAAACGGCAGTGCGATCTGTGCCGTGACCGGCGGCACCGAGGCGAGCATCACCTTCGGCGCCATGAAGGGTTGGGAAGCCATGCGGATCATGTCGACCGACACCTGCCGGCCTTTCTCGAAAGACCGGAAGGGAATGTTGATCGGCGAAGGCGCTGCCGTGGTGGTGCTTGAGGCCCTGGATCACGCGCGCAGCCGCGGCGCGGACATCCTGGCCGAGATTGCCGGATTTGGAATGAGCGCAGACTCGAAGGATCTGACCGCCCCCGACCCGGATGGAATGGCGCGGGCCATGACCGCGGCGTTGGCGGATGCGGCCCTGTCTCCGGACATGATTGACTATGTCAATGCGCACGGAACGGGCACGACCGCCAACGATCATGCCGAAACGCTCGCCTTGCATCGGAGTTTCGGGGCCCATGCGCGGCAACTTGCAATTTCGTCCACGAAATCCGTTGTCGGCCACACGCTTGGCGCCGCGGGCGCGCTGGAATTTGTCGCCGCCATCATGGCGATTCGCGATGGCATCGCACCGCCGACCATGAATTACCTCGGGGCGGACCCTGGCTGCGATCTCGACTACGTTCCGAATGAAGCGCGGCGCATGCCCCTGCACGCGATCTTGAACAATTCCTTCGCATTTGGCGGATTGAACGCTGTTTTAGCGGCGCGGCAATTTTCTGGGTGATTTGGCGTGACAGCCGCTTGGCTTGGATAGGATCACTTACCCGGATATGAGTTTCAGCCACTCGTCCTCGGTGAGCACCTTTACACCGTGCTTCTTGGCCTCGGCGAGCTTCGAGCCCGCACCGGGCCCTGCGACGACATAATCGGTCTTCTTCGAGACCGAGCCGGCCGCCTTGGCGCCCAGGCGCTCGGCCTGGGCCTTGGCTTCCTCGCGTGTCATTTTTTCCAGCGAGCCAGTGAAGACCACGGTCTTGCCGGCGATCGCGCTGTCGGTCTTCGGCTTCTCGGCTTCGAGCACCTCGACCTGTTTCTTCAGCCGCTCGACAATGCCGCGATTGTGGCTCTCCGCGAAATAGGCCTTCACCGCGTCGATGACCGTATCGCCGATCTGATCGAGCGCATCCATCTCGGCAGCGGCTTCCGCGTCTCCTTTGGCAATCTTCAGACTGGCATCGTGGAACGCCTGCCACGACCCGTAGCCGCGGGCGAGTGCCAGCGCCGTCGTCTCTCCGACATGGCGGATGCCGAGCGCATAGATGAATCGATCGAGCGCAATCGTACGGCGCGCATCGATGGCATTGAACAGGTTGCGGACCGAGGTCTCGCCAAACCCTTCCTCGTCCTCAAGCCTGATCTTCTTGTTGCGCTGAGCAAGCGTGAAGATGTCGGCCGGCTCCCTGATCCATTCCTTCTCGAAGAACAGCTCGATCTGCTTTTCGCCCAGTCCCTCGATGTCGAAGGCCCGCCGCGAGCAAAACAGCTTCAGGTGCTCGATTTTCTGGAACGGACAGGCAAACTCACCGGTGCAGCGGGCGCGGGCGCCCTCCTCGCCAGTTGCGGTCTCTTCGCGCACCACCTCCGTGTGCAGATAGCACGGGCATTTCCTGGGAAATTTATAGGGCTTGGCGTCCTTCGGCCGCTTGTCGATCACCACGTCGACGATCTGCGGAATGACGTCGCCCGCGCGCTGGACGATCACAGTGTCGCCGATACGGATATCGCGGCCTTCGCGGAGAGTTTCGCCCCTGCCATCGACGCCTTTGATGTAGTCCTCGTTGTGCAGCGTCGCCATCGAGACCATAACGCCGCCGACACCCACCGGCTCAAGCTGCGCGGTCGGCGTAAGCACCCCGGTTCGGCCGACCGTGATCAGCACATCGCGCATCACCGTCGTCGCACGCTCGGCCGGAAATTTGTGCGCGACCGCCCAACGCGGCGTCCGCGAGACAAAGCCCAGCCGCTCCTGCCAGTCGATGCGGTCGATTTTGTAGACGACACCGTCAATGTCGTAATCGAGCTTGGCGCGGCCCTCCTCGATCTTGCGATGGAAGGCGATCAGTTCGTCGGTCGAGCGGCAGAGCCTGGTCAACGGATTGGTCTTGAAGCCGCAGGCCTCGAACCATTTGATCATGCCGGTCTGGGTGTCCGCCCGCATGTCGCTCATTTCTCCCCAGGCATAGGCGAAGAAGCCGAGCGGCCGCGACGCCGTGATCGCGGGGTCCTTCTGACGCAGCGAGCCCGCCGCAGAGTTACGCGGGTTTGCGAAAATCTGGCCGCCGGACGCCTTCTGCCGTTCGTTCAATTCAAGAAATGCGCCTTTGGTCATATAGATCTCGCCGCGCACCTCGCAGACTTTCGGCACGTTGCGGCCCTTGAGCTTCTGCGGCACGTCCTTGAGCGTACGGATGTTTGCGGTGACGTCTTCGCCTTCGGCGCCGTCGCCGCGTGTTGCGGCCGTCGTCAGCTCGCCACCCTCATAGCGCAGCGACATCGACAGGCCGTCGATCTTTGGCTCCGCGCTGAACGCGATCTTCTCGCTCTCGTCCAGTTTCAGAAAGCGGCGGATGCGGGCGACGAAGTCGACAACGTCCTCATCCGAGAAAGCGTTGTCGAGCGACAGCATCGGCAGCGCGTGGCGCACCTTCTTGAACTTGCCGCTGGGCGCGGCACCGACTTTCAAGGAAAGCGATTCAAGCGTGCGCAGATTGGGGAAACGTTCCTCGATGGCGTTGTAGCGCGCCCGCAACGCGTCGTATTCCGCATCGGCGATACTCGGCCGGTCGTCCTGATAGTAGCGCTTGTCGTGCTGGGCGATTTCAGCGGTCAGGCGCGCGTGCTCGGCCTTCGCCTGCTTTGCGGTGAGAAAATCGACGGGTGTTTTGTCGGGTTTGACCTTGGACATCGATACTCATCACAGCCCGGCTTCAGCTCGCTGCCTTGATCAACCGTTCGGCCGCGGCGCGCGCTTCGTTGGTGATCTCCGCGCCCGCCAGCATACGGGCGACCTCCTCGCGCCGGCGTTCCGCCGCGAGCTCAGTCACGCGGGTTGCAACGCGTTTGCCCTTCTCCAGCGTGTCCTTGGTGATGAGGTAGTGATGGTCGGCGCGTGCTGCCACCTGCGGCGCGTGCGTCACCGCCAGCACCTGGACACCGCGCGCGAGCCTGGCGAGCCGCATGCCGATGGCATCGGCGACCGCACCGCCCACGCCGGTATCAATTTCATCGAACACCAGGGTCGGCGCCGAGCCGCGGTCGGCCAGCACGACCTTCAGCGCGAGCAAAAAGCGCGCAAGCTCGCCGCCGGAGGCGACTTTCATCAGCGGCCCAGGTCGTGTTCCCGGGTTGGTCTGCACCCAGAATTCCACGCGGTCGATGCCGTTCGGCCCTGCGGCGGCCGGATCGGCGTCGAGCTGGGTCGAGAACTTCGCGCGATCGAGCTTGAGGGGCTTCAGCTCGGCGTTGACCGCCTTGTCGAGCCCCGACGCGGCCTTGCCGCGCGCTTTCGACAGCGCATCGGCGGCCTTGCGAAAGGCGGCGTCGGCCTCGCCGGCAGCTAATTCCAGCGCTTTGAGCCTGTCCTCACCCGCATCGATCAAGGCGATGTCGGCATTGTATTTGCGGGCGAGTTCGGCGAGCTCATCGACCGGGACATTGTATTTGCGCGCCGCTGCGCGCAGCGCGAACAGCCGCTCCTCGATGCGCTCGAGCTCGGCCGGGTCGAAATCTGCGGCGCGCAAGGCGGTTTCAAGCTGCGCGCGCGTCTCGTCCAGCGCGGTGAGCGCCGTGTCGAGCGCCTTCACCGTGGGTTCGATCAATCCGGGCGCCTGCGGCGCGCGTCGTTCAAGGCGCCTAATGACTCCCGAAAGCGCGGGCACGCTGGAATTCGTGCCGGCAATAACCTCATGGGCGTCGCGTAGATCCTCCGCGACCTTCTCGGCCTGCATCATGGTGGTTCGCCGCTCGGCGAGCGCAGTCTCCTCGCCGCTTTGCGGCGCAAGCTTGTTGAGCTCGTCGACGGCATGGCGCAGCCAGTCGCCCTCGCGCTTGGCGCGCTCGACCTCGGTGCGATGAGCCTCGGCCGCCTCGCGCGCGTCGCGCCGCGCCTGCCAGAGCGTTTCGACCTCTGAAGCCTGAATTTCCAGCCCGCCGAAAGCATCGAGCAATCGCCGGTGCGTGGCCGCATCAGTCAGCGCTCGCTCGTCGTGCTGGCCATGAATCTCGACCAACGCGCTGCCGAGCTGCTTGAGCACTTGCACACTGACCGGCTGGTCGTTGACGAATGCGCGCGTTCGCCCATCGAAGAGCTGCACGCGGCGGAGGATCAATTCATTCTCCGACGAAATGTCATTGGCCACGAGCAGTGCGCGAACGGGATGGCCTTGCGCGACGTCGAAGACGGCCGTCACCTGCCCCTGCTCGAGCCCTTGCCGCACCAGCGTCTGGTCGCCGCGGCCGCCCAGGGCCAGCGCGAAAGCATCGAGCAGGATCGATTTTCCGGCGCCGGTCTCGCCGGTGAGCGCGGCGAGGCCGTCGGCAAAATCGATGTCGAGCCGCTCGATCAGAACGATGTCGCGAATGGACAGTCGGGAGAGCATAGGAATTGGCCCTGCAGATTCGCCATCATTAAAGACGCGGAAGGCCGGCACAAGGCTTGTCCTTGGGCCGGCCCTACGCTGTGAATCCAGTCTGCCGGGCGCTAACCCACGATGCCCTTGAAGGCCTTGCTGATCCAGGAGCCCTGGTTCTCCTTGGGCTCAACCCCGCCCGTTTTCACAAGAGCGTAGGCGTGCTTGTACCACTGGCTGTCAGGGAAATTGTGCCCAAGCACCGCTGCAGCCGTCTGTGCCTCGTCGACGATACCGAGCGCCATGTAGCTTTCGGTCAATCGCATGAGCGCTTCTTCGACGTGACGGGTGGTCTGGTACTTTGTGATGACCACTTTGAAACGATTGATGGCGCCGGTGTAGTCCTTCTTCTTCAAATAATAACGGCCGATGTCCATTTCCTTGCCGGCGAGCTGGTCGCGCGCGACTTCAATCTTCTGTTTCGAGCTGTTCGCATACTCGGTCGTCGGATATTTCCGGATGACCTCTTCGAGCGCGGCCAGCGCTCTTTCGGTGCGCGCCTGGTCGCGCGTGACGTCAGGAATTTCCTCGAAGTAGGACGAGGCGATCAAATATTGAGCATAGGCAGCGTCCGGACTGCCGGGATGCAGGGTGACGTACCTCTTCGCCGCATTCACGCAGTCATCATATTCGCCGGCCTGATAGTAGGCGTAGGCCGTCATGATCAGCGATTTGCGCGCCCACTCGGAATAAGGATGCTGGCGATCGACTTCCTCGAACTTCTTGACCGCGTCTCTGGCGTCCTTCTTCGCGTTGAGAAGATAGAGGCCCTCGTTGTAGAGCCGGTCGGCCGGCTCGTCAGGCGGTGTATCGTCCTTTTTGGAGAACATGTCGAAGCTGCTGCACGCGCCGAGGCTCGCGGCCACCGCCGCGACAGCCAGCACGCGCGCGAGGCGTGACCAGCCTGCCAATTTTGGCGGCGTGGTCATGTCTGAGGTGCCCTGAGGCACGACGTGCTTGGCCATAAGCGTTTCGAACACGGACCCATCTACGCGAACGTGTCGCTTCCCCCGCTAGCCCGGTTTTCCAACGGCGGTTATCCGCGCCGGTCTATCTGAAAACACAGGCTCTCGCCATGCGACTAAGCCGACATTCGGCCCGGATTAAGGCGAAGGTTAAGGCCAAAACGCCTGATTTTCAGGACACTTCTGGCCCATATGCCGGTGCCACAAGACCGGTCACAAGATTGGCCCTGCCACGGACGCGGCGTACCGGCTCGGCTGCTTCCACAACACGCCAAGCGGTCCGGTCGGCCATCAGTGCCGACAGTACGGCGTGATTGAGCTTGTGGCCACCGCAAACGGTCTTGTAGGCGGCAAGAAGCGGCTGACCGGCAAGCGCCAGGTCACCGATCGCATCCAGCACCTTGTGCCGCACGAACTCGTCGGCAAAGCGCAGGCCTTCCGGATTGAGCACGCGGTCTTCGCTGACGACCAGCGTGTTCTCGAACGATGCGCCTAGGGCGTAGCCTGCGCTCCACAGCTTTGAAACGTCGCGCATGAAGCCGAATGTTCTTGCGCGCGCGATCTCGTGGCGGAATGTGTCGGGCTCGATGTCGAGCGAAAGCGCCTGCTGGCCGATCAGCGGGTGATCGAAATCGATTTCGGCCTCCACGCGGAAGCCATGCTGATACGGGCGCAATTCGCCGTAGGCACCGTCCTTGGACACCGAAACCGGCTTGATGACCTCGATGTAGCGGCGCGGCAGCGCCCGCGCTGTCAGGCCTGCCTGGTCAATCGCGTCGACGAAGGCGGCTGCGCTGCCATCCATGATCGGAACTTCCGGCCCGTCGATTTCGACAACGACGTTGTCGACGTAAAGGCCGCGCAACGCTGCCAGCAGATGCTCTGCTGTCGAGCAAAGCGGGCCTTCGGCATCGCCAAGCACCGTGGCGAATTCGGTGGCCGTAACGGCGCGCACGTCGGCGCGGATTTCACGCTCGATGGAGCCGTCGGTAGCGATGCGCTGGAAAACGATGCCGGCGTCGTCGTCGGCCGGATGAAGCGTAAGGGTAACCGGGAGGCCGGAATGAACGCCGATGCCTGAAACGGCAACCGGGTGGCGTAGCGTTGTCTGCTTGGCGCCCTTCATCTACCCAACTTCCGCCGGCTCACGCAGCCTGCGGCCCCATCCCCAAGGCCCTCGCGGGGCCATATTTCTGCCTTCGTCGCAACCGCCTTTAAGCTTAGGCGGCGTCCCCCAGAGACTCGAAAAGTCCCTGTCGCCGCTGAAACTTAGGCTATCGATGGGGGGCCTCCAACTCACGCTTTCTTACCGTCTGTTACTCTTTTTTGCCGCAATTTCGGCCCGCGGGGCGGTGACCGGCCCTGAATTTTCCGGGCCATAGAGCGATTAAGCCAGCGGTCATTCTCTCCCGGCCCACTTCCCACCGCTCGGGACCGTCGAAAACATACGTCTACTCAAGCTGTTAGCCTGAGCCCGTAATAAGGCAGCGGCCCCGCCCTGGAAACCAGAGCGGGGCCGCTGGGGTCAGTCTTACCGTCAGTTGGCCTGGCGGCGGAGGAAGGCCGGGATATCGAGCTGGTCGTCCTCGCCGGAATTATGCACAGGCGCGTTACGGCCGTGCGGATCGAGACCGTGCGGCGCGGCCCGGCGTGCGTATTCCGAGACCGGCTCAGGCGGACGGCCTTCAGGATGGCGGGCGCTAGGACGCTGCGGCGGACGCTCATATTGCGGCACTGGCCGCGCCTGCCGCGGCATGGGCGCCGCAGGTGGTGGTTCGTTGTCCGCCCGGCGACCGAGACCAACCGAAGCCAAGCGCTGCATCAGCGACATGCGACGCTTCTCGGGATGATCGTCGGTGATCTCGCCGCGTTGTGCCCGGATTTCGTTTTGCGCGGGCAACGGCAGCTCGTCGATGCGCGGCATACGTGGTGTGCGCGCGGTGCGCTCCGGAGCCGGCGGGATGTACGCCGCCGGCATATGCGGCTCGGGCTGTGCTTCGGCCTGCGCCGGCTCGAACAAAGACGGCTTCATCGGCATTGGCCGGATCGACACATCTTCAATCGCAGTCGGCGGAAGGATGGCGGCTGCGACCGCGGCATGCGCGGCGGACTCAACGGACGGCGCGGCGTGCGCCGTCATCGCGGTCCGCTCGATGCGGTCGGCGATGCGCCGGCTGTCGTGGCGAATCTTGCCTGCGAGCTCCTTGAGCGCGCTTTCCGCGGGCTGGGACTGGCGCATGTGACCGGTATTGTCGATGCCGGTCGCCACCACAGAGACACGGATGATACCCTCGAGCGTCTCGTCGAAGGTCGCGCCGACGATGATATTGGCGTCCTGATCGACTTCCTCGCGGATGCGGGTTGCCGCCTCGTCGACTTCGTAAAGCGTGAGGTCCTTGCCGCCCGTGATCGAGATGAGCAGACCCCTGGCGCCCTTCATCGAGGCGTCGTCGATCAGCGGATTGGAGATCGCGGCTTCGGCCGCGGTCAGCGAACGCTTCTCGCCCGACGCTTCGCCCGTGCCCATCATGGCCTTGCCCATTTCGCGCATCACGGCGCGCACGTCGGCAAAGTCGAGATTGATGAGGCCTTCCTTGACCATCAGGTCGGTGATGCAGGCCACGCCTGAATAGAGGACCTGGTCTGCCATCGCGAAGGCATCGGCAAACGTGGTCTTTTCGTTGGCCACCCGGAACAGGTTCTGGTTCGGGATGATCAACAGCGTGTCGACCACCTTCTGCAGCTCGACGATACCGGCTTCGGCAAAGCGCATGCGGCGCTGGCCTTCGAAGTGGAAGGGCTTGGTGATGACGCCGACGGTGAGAATACCGAGCTCGCGCGCAGTTTTTGCAATGATCGGTGCAGCGCCCGTTCCGGTGCCGCCGCCCATACCGGCCGTGACGAACACCATATGGGCGCCCGTGAGGTGATCGCGGATTTCGTCGATCACTTCTTCTGCCGCGGCGCGCCCAACTTCAGGCTGTGAACCCGCGCCGAGACCTTCGGTCACCTGGGTGCCCATCTGAATGATGCGTTCGGCCTTGGACATCGTGAGCGCTTGCGCGTCTGTATTGGCGACGACGAAGTCGACGCCCTGCAGACCCGCAGCGATCATGTTGTTGACCGCATTGCCGCCGGCGCCACCGACGCCAAAGACGGTGATGCGAGGTTTCATCTCGCGAATATCGGGGATCGTCAGGTTGATGGTCATGTTTGCCTCATGATTGCACGGGCAGCAGGCCTTGCGCCGCGCCGAAGGCGCCAATGCAATTGCAAGCCGCCGAACTGAGCCGGTCCGCCACCGGCCATTCGTGGTTCTGTTGATGAAGGGTCAGAAGCTTTCGCGCAGCCATCGTCCGACCCGTGCCATGTAACCGCCCGTTCCTGTCATCAATTGCCGCGTTCGCCGCGGTTCGAAGTGTTCGAGATGGGCCGCCTGTGGATAGACAAGCAGTCCGGCCGCAACCGCAAAGGCAGGCCCTTTTGCCGCTTCCGGCAACCCGGCCAAGCCAAGTGGACGGCCAATTCGTACGGGGCGCCGCAAGATGCGTGCGGCGAGATCGGCGAGACCCGTAAGCTGGCTCGCGCCCCCGGTCAGCACCACGCGTCCACGCGGCTCAGCCGCGAACGGCGAAGCTGCGAGACGGTCGCGCACCATTTCCAGGATCTCCTCGACCCTTGGACGAATGATTCTGACGAGCGATGCGCGCGAAATGAACTGCGGCGGCTCACGCTCGTCATCTTCGACCGGAGGTACGGTGATCATGTCCCTTTCATCCGATCCACCCGCCAAAACACTGCCATAAATCGCTTTGATTCGCTCAGCGTCGGCAACCCGGGTGTTGAGACCTCGGGCAAGATCCATGGTCACGTGATTTCCACCGAGGGCAAAGCCGTCGGCATGGACGAACTTGCCGCCCGAAAACACCGCCAAAGTCGTGGTTCCCGCACCCATATCGACAGTCGCCACGCCCAAATCGGCCTCGTCATCGGCAAGCGCGGCAAGGCCTGCGACATAAGGGGACGACACCATGGCCTCCACAGACAGGTGACAGCGCTCCACCGTCAGCATCAGGTTTTGCACCGTCGCCACGTCCGCGGTGACCATGTGCATATCGACGCCCAGCTGGTGACCAAGCATGCCGCGCGGTTCGCGGATGCCGGTGGCGGCATCGACGGCAAAGCCGATCGGCATCGAATGGAGGACGACGCGTCCGTCGCGCACCGAATGACGGCTTGCGGCCGCCAGGACACGGCCGATATCCTTTTCGGTGACCGAGCCACCGGCAAGATCGATGTTTGCGACAAAGCGCTCGCTTCCGAGACGGCCGCCGGACATCGATACCACGACCGACTGCAGCTGAACGCCGGCCATGCTTTCGGCAATGTCGAGCGCCTGGCGTAGCGTCTCCTCGGCCTCGACCAGATCGACGACGGAGCCGCCTTTCATCCCGCTGGCCGCGGTGTGGGCGAACGCGAGCAGGCTGACCCCATGGCTGCGCCTGCGCAGAACATCCTGGGGCGCTTGCGGCTCAAGCCGCGCGATCAGGCACACAACCTTGCTGGTGCCGATATCGAGACCCGCGACGACCGCCGCGCGCTTGGGCGAAACCGGCTTCATCTTGGGGGTAAGCCCGAAGCGGAGCACGGTCATACTTCGCCTCCCTTGGCCGGCTTCTTCTTTGCCTTCTCCAGATCCTTGAGCGCCTGCTCGCGCGCGGCCGCCGCGCCATCGGACTGACGGACGGTCACACGATCGGACAGTCGCAGATCGACAAGGACGATGTCGCGTGACAGCAGCTTCTTGCTGCGGTCGAGTTCGACAAGAGTCCGCAGCGCCCGTTCCGGTTCGATTTCAGGCAGTAGAACCTCGACACCGCTTTTCAGGTGCAGATTCCACCGCCTTTCGGCGACCAGCACGGAGGATTCTGTGACTTGCGCGATCTCAGGAAAACTTCGGACCAGATCGAGGAAAACATGTGCGCCGTATTCGGCGCCCGTGCCGACGACCATAGGAAGGCTTGCAAAGCGCGGCGGTGCCGTCGTTTCAAGAACGGTGCCCTCGCCTGCGATCAGGGCAATGCGGCCGTCCTTTTGCCAGAGTGCAAACGGTTTGCGTTCCTTGATCTCGATGCGCAGCCGGTCGGGATACAGTTTGAGAACCGTTGCATCCGAGATCCACGGATTATTCATCAGGCGCGCGCGGGCACGCGCTGCGTCGAGGAACAAAAGCGACGAGTGGTCACTAATGCCGGCCAACGTCAGGATTTCGTCGCGGCCGATTTCGTGCTCGCCCGTCAGCGCGACTTCGGCGATGCGGAAGCCAGCTTTGTTGGCGGCTGCGTCGCACAGATCTTGCAGGTTCTCGAGGATCTGCGACCCGTGGCCGCCCTTGATAGCGCCGTAGCTGACGCTGGCGAGCAGCAGCATTGCGGCGGCCGAAGCACCCGCCCCCTGGGGAATTTTCAGATTGACGAGCCAGATGCCCCACCGGCGCGCACCGCGAAGCCAGCGTGGCTCGTAGGAACGCGTCCACAATGCGAACGATGCACGTCGTTTCGGCGTAAGCGATTGAGCGAGGCGTCCCCGGCCTTCCATCGCGACCTACTATCCAACATTGTGCCCGGGAGGGGCACGCAAGCGCCGCCGTCAAAGGTATCGTCCGCACGCACGACTTCACGGCAGCCAAGCGCGCGGTGCGCCGCCAGGGGCCTAGTCTTCGGCTTTATTGGTAAATGATTAGTAAAATTCGAAGGGTTTCGGACAGAAACCGCTAACTTTTAGCGGTCGAGCGAAGCGTCCTCGACCATCCACTTCACAAGATCCTCGAAGCTGATCCCTTCATGCGCCGCAAGCTCGGGGACAAGCGAGGTTTCGGTCATGCCCGGCTGAGTGTTCACCTCGAGGCAGAACAGACCCTTGGCACCAAGACCATCGTCAAAGCGGAAGTCCGAACGTGTCACGCCACGGCACCCGAGCGCACGGTGCGCGGCAAGCGCCAGACGCTGCACCTCGCGATAGGTGTCAGCCGGGACTGGCGCCGGCAACAGGTGCTTCGAGCCGCCCGGCGCGTATTTGGCTTCGTAGTCGTAGAATCTCACGGTCGGAACGATTTCGATCACACCTAGCGCGCGATCGCCCATCACCGCACAGGTGAGTTCTTTGCCTGGGATATAAGGCTCGACAAGAACCTGATCGCCAAAAGCCCAGTCGGCGCGCGTCAGTTCCTGCGGCGGATGCTTGTGATCCTCACGCATGATGAAAACGCCGACGCTTGAGCCTTCGGCGACAGGCTTGATCACATAAGGCAACGGCAGAAGATGGCGCTTCGCTGCTTCCGCGCGCGCAACCACCATTCCACCCGGCACCGGCACGCCCGCGGCCTTGAGCACGCTTTTCGCGATGTCTTTCTTCATCGCAAGCGCCGAGGCGAGCACACCAGAATGGCTGTAAGGAATGCCGAGAACCTCGAGCAGCCCCTGCAATGTGCCGTCTTCGCCCGGACGGCCGTGAAGGACATTGAGCGCGAGGTCCGGTTTGCGCGCACGCAGGGTGGCGGCAACATCGCGATCGACATCGATCCGGCTCACCTGATGGCCCGACCGTTCAAGTGCATCGGCGCACGCCTTGCCCGAGCGCAATGAAATCTCGCGCTCGGCCGACCAGCCTCCCATGAGAACGGCCACGTGCTTCATCGTTTCAAGCCTTCACCCCGACCCGCTTGATTTCCCATTCCAGCTCAACGCCGGAATGGATCTTCACACGCTCGCGGACTGTCTCGCCCAAGGTCTCGATATCGGCCGCGCTGGCACCGCCAAGATTGATGAGAAAATTGCTGTGCAGTTCCGACACCTGCGCGCCACCGATGGTCAAACCGCGGCAGCCGGCATCGTCAACCAATTTCCAGGCGCTGTGGCCCGGTGGATTTTTGAAGGTCGAGCCGCCGGTCCGGTTGCGTGGCTGGCTTGCTTCGCGCTTCTTTTTGATCGCCGCCATCTCCGCGGCGATCTCTTCAGGCGTTCCGGCACGGCCCTGAAAAACGGCCGAGGTGAATGTCACGTCGTCGGGTACCGAGCAATGGCGGTAGGAAAAGCCCATGTCGCCGTTACTGAAACTGCGCATGTTTCCCTGCCGGTCGACGCCGCGGGCTTCGACAAAAACGTCCTTGGTCTCGCCGCCATACGCGCCGCCGTTCATGCGTAACGCGCCGCCGATCGTTCCAGGAATGCCACTGAGAAATGCCAGTCCGGCGATACCGGCCGTCTGCGCCGCCCGCGCCACCATCGCGTCGAGCATCGCCGCTCCAGCGGTGACGCGATGGTCCTCGACCTTCACGTCGTTGAAGCCGCGCCCCAACCTGATCACGACTCCCGGCACGCCACCATCGCGCACGATGAGATTCGAGCCGGCGCCGATGACGGCCATCGGAATTTCCGGCTGCAGGTTGCGCAGGAAATATGCAAGGTCGTTTTCGTCCTCCGGCATGAAAAAGGCTTGCGCCGGACCGCCGACCCGGAACCAGGTGAATTCTCCCAACGACTGATTGGCGAGCAGGCGCCCCCGCAACTCGGGCAGTTTTGCCTTCAGCTCGGGAACGATGTCGGGAAAACTCATAGCGCCTTCAATTCCGCTGGAAGTGCATAGGCCCATTGCGTGATCGAGCCGGCGCCGAGGCAAACCACATAGTCGCTAGGCTTCGCCAGACTTTTTATCAACGGCGCCAGTTTTTCAGGTCCGTCCAACGGCATTGCCTGCTTGTGCCCGCGCGAGCGCAAGCCGGTCACCAGTGCATCACGGTCGGCGCCGGGAAGGGGCTGCTCGCCAGCCGGATAGACCGGCGCGATGATGACAAGGTCGGCGTCGTTAAAGCACGTACAGAATTGCTCGAACAGATCGTGCAAACGCGTATAGCGGTGCGGCTGCATCACCGCGATCACCTGACCCTTGGCGCTTTCGCGGGCCGCACGCAGCACCGCAGCTATCTCGACCGGATGATGCGCGTAATCGTCGATGATGACCGCGCCGTTCCATTCGCCGATGCGCGTGAAGCGCCGCTTGACGCCGCCGAAGCCGGCAAGCGCCTTGCGGACGACCTCCGCCTTGACCCCGAGCGCATGCGCGACCGCGATCGCCGCGGTTGCGTTTAGTGCGTTGTGGCGGCCTGGCATCGGCAGACTGAGCTTGTCGATCGTGTGTTCGGTCTTGCCCTTTCGATCGTGGAAGAGGACGGAAAATCGAGACTCGCCGTTGAGATGGCCGAGATCGACGAGACGGACATCGGCCTGCGGGTTCTCACCATAAGTGAGAATGCGGCGATCTTCGAGCTTGCCGACCAGCGTCTGGACAACCGGATGATCCGTGCACATCACCGCAAACCCATAGAACGGAACGTTCTCGACGAAGGCACGGAATGCGTCCTGCACGGCTTCGAACGTGCGGAAGTGATCGAGATGCTCGGGATCGATGTTGGTGACGATGGCGATGTCGGCGGGCAGCTTGAGAAACGTGCCGTCGGATTCATCCGCCTCGACCACCATCCAGTCTCCGGCGCCGAGCCGCGCATTGGTGCCGTAGGCATTGATGATGCCGCCGTTGATCACGGTGGGGTCGAGGCCGCCGGCATCCAGCAAGGACGCAACGAGTGAGGTCGTCGTCGTCTTTCCGTGCGTGCCCGCGACTGCGACGCAGCTTTTCAGCCGCATGAGTTCCGCAAGCATTTCGGCGCGCCGCACGACCGGCAGCCGCTTGGCGCGCGCGGCGACCAGTTCCGGATTGTCGCGCTTGATCGCAGATGAAACGACCACCACATCGGCGCCGTCGATGTTCTCGGCCTTGTGCCCGATCGCGACTTTCACGCCCTTGTCGCGCAGCCGCTTGACGTTGGCGCTGTCAGCGACATCGGAGCCTGTCACGCTGTAGCCGAGATTGGCCAGGACCTCGGCGATGCCGCTCATGCCAATGCCGCCGATGCCGACGAAGTGCACCGGGCCAATGTCGCGCGGCAGTTTCATGAAAGTCGCCCTTAACCTCTAAGCCGTCATGCCCGGCCCAGTGCCGGGCATCCACATCTTTTATGACTAATGCAAGACGTGGATGGCCGGGACAAGCCCGGCCATGACGAAAACCTAAATTGCGGCAACTTTAATGACCAGGTCGGCCAGCCTTTCAGCGGCATCGGTCGTGCCGCAGCTTTTGGCCCCCTGCGCCATCTTTGCGAGCCGCGCAGGATCATTTGACAGCGCCGTGATTTCATTGGCCAGGCGCTCGGCGGTGAAATTCCGCTGCTCGATGCGGATCGCTCCGCCGGCGGCTTCGATGACCGCAGCATTGGCTAACTGGTCCTGATCCAGCGCGTGCGGCAGCGGGACCAGGATGGCGGGACGGCCGATCGCCGAAAGCTCGGCTACGGTCGATGCACCCGAGCGCGACACCACCAGGTGTGAAGCGCCGATGCGCGCGGGGAGATCGATGAAAAAGGGAGCGACCTCGGCGGCGACCCCGAGCCGCGCATAGTCGGCGCGCACCGCGTCGAGATCCTCGGCCCGGCATTGCTGGACAACATTGAGCCGCATGCCAAGACCTGCATCCAGCTGCCCGACGGCGGCCGGCACGATGTCCGACATCACGCGGGCGCCCTGGCTGCCGCCAAACACCAGCAGGTTGATTTTTCCGTCCGTCGGCGCGGCGTAGGGAATCTGGCCGGCTGCGATCACCTGAGGCCGCAACGGATTGCCGGTGAATGTTATTTTACTCTGCCAATGCCGGTTGAAATTCTTGAGCGAACGAAACCCCGTTGCGATGGCCGTAACTCGGGGCGCGAGGAATGCGTTCGCACGGCCCATGACGCCGTTCTGCTCATGCAGCACCGTCGGTATTTTGCGCCAGCCGGCCGCGAGGAGCGGCGGGACGGTTGGATAGCCGCCAAAGCCGACCACGGCCTTGGGCGCGATCCGGCCAAGCAGCAGCCATGCTTTGGCGCTGCCTAAAGACAGCAGCGTCGCGGTCTTTGCCAGCGATATCGGGCCGCGCCCGCGCAATGTCGCGCTCGGGATGATGTGCATGACCCGCGCAGGAAATTTGTAGTGCGCCGCGCGGTGGTCGGTCGCGAGCTCGACCGCAATGCCGCGCTTGTCGAGCGCGATTGCGAGCGCTTCCGCCGGAAACAGATGGCCGCCGGTGCCACCGGCCGCGAGCAAGACGAGCGGCGCGCCGCTCGCAGGCATCAGGCTCGGCTCCCGGCCACCGCAAGATCGGCCGGAGTCATCGCCGCGCGCGGCTGCTCCCGCGTCAGCGCCAGCAGCATGCCCATCGCGTAGCCGAGCGAAATCATTGAGGAGCCACCATAGGAAATGAACGGCAACGTCATGCCTTTGGCCGGGATCAGATGCAAGTTCACCGCCATGTTGATCGCCGATTGCATGGCGAAAAGAATGGTGAGCCCGGCTGCCGCAAACCGCGTGAACGGGTCGTCGTTACGCATGGCCCGCAACAGCATGCGGATGACGATGAAGGCGAACAATGCGACGATCACCAGGCAGAGCGCGATGCCGAATTCCTCCGCAGCCACCGCAAACACGAAGTCAGTATGGCTCTCCGGCAGAAGTCGTTTCACGGTCCCCTCGCCCGGTCCTTTGCCGAACCAACCGCCGCGGATGAAGCTTTCGGTAGCAATATCGATGTTAAATGTATCGCCTGACGCCGGATCGAGGAAACGTTGAATCCGGCGTGCGACGTGCGGCACCGTGTAATACGCGCTGAGCAGGCCTGCGCCGGCTAAACCAGCAATACCGAAGACCCAGACGACACGCATGCCGGCCATAAAGAAGAGCGCACTCCACACCAGCGCGATCAGCATCGTCTGGCCAAAGTCGGGCTGCAGGACCATCAGCGCAACGACCGTCAACAGCAGCATCAGGGCAAACGTGTTCGCCGGCATATCGGGTCGCTTTGCCGATTCGCCGAACAGCCAGGCGACGATGATCACGAAGGCGGGCTTGAGGAACTCAGACGGTTGAATGCTGACGCTGAACATGATCAGCCAGCGCCTTGCACCCTTGATCTCCGGGCCGAAAAAGGGCGTCGCCGCGGCCAGGACCAGGCTCGCGGCAAAGATGAGCAATGACAGCCGGCGGACCTGTTGGGGATTGAGGAAGGACACGCCCAGCATCACGGCGATGGACGGCAGAAGGAAGAGAATGTGACGGTTGACGAAATAGAACGGGTCGAGGCCGAGCCGACCTGCCACTGGCGGGCTAGCTGCAAGCGAAAGCACAACGCCGGCCAGCATTAACGCGCCGATGGCGGCAAGCGTCAGACGGTCGACCGTCCACCACCATTCGCCGAAGGGCGTACGTTGCGCGCGCGAAAGCATCCTTGAGTCCCCGTCCGGCTCAAGCTGACGCTTCGCGGTTTAGGAAGCATTAACAGTCGCAGTCACGCCGGGCATTGCCAGCACGACGTCGGTAAAGGCTGTGCCGCGCACTTCAAAATTACGATACTGGTCGAAAGAGGCGCAGGCCGGTGAAAGCAGCACAACCGGCTCGCCGAGCCCCGCAGCGGCAGCATCGCGGGCCGCCGCGTCGACCGCCGCGGAAAGCGCCCCGCTGATCTCATACGGCACCCGGCCTTCCAGCGTCTGCGCGAATTCCTTCGCCGCCTCGCCGATCAGATAGGCTTTGCGGATACGTGGGAAAAACTCGGCAAGACTTGCTATCCCGCCCGTTTTCGGTTTTCCGCCGGCGATCCAGTAGATGTCGTTGAAACTTGCTAGCGCCTTGGCCGCTGAATCGGCATTGGTCGCCTTCGAGTCATTGACGAACAGCACATTCCCCTTGCGGCCGACCTGCTGCATGCGGTGCGCAAGGCCGGGGAAACTGGCGAGACCTTTTTGAATCGCGGGCAGATCGACGCCCAGCGCAACGCAGGCCGCTACGGCGCAGGCGGCGTTCTGCGCGTTGTGTGAGCCACGCAGCGAACCAATTCCCGCCAGATCCGCCACAGCCTGGGCTTTGCCGCCGGCGGCGCACATGATGCGGCTTCCTTGTACGAAATATCCGTCGCGTAGTGACGACTCGACGGAAACACGGACTACATTTTTGCCCGCACGTTGAATCCGGTCAGCCGCCGCGCGGGTATAGGTGTCGTCTATATCGATGATGGCCGCGCCGTTTTTCTCGACATCGGCGGCAAGCCGTTCCTTGATTGCAGCATAGCGCTCCATCGTGCCGTGACGATCGAGATGGTCTTCCGTGACATTCAGCAGGATGCCGACCGTCGATTTCAGTGAAGGCGCAAGATCGATCTGATAAGACGAAACCTCCAGGACGTAAGCACGGCCCGCTCTGAAAGGCGCGAGCGCCAGAACGGGCACGCCGATATTGCCGCCCATCTGCGCGTCAACACCGGCGCTCTGTAACAGGTGTGTCGTGAGTGCGGTCGTCGTCGATTTGCCGTTAGTGCCCGTGATGGCCACGAGCGGGCATTGTGTTCCGGATTTGGCGCGCTCCCGGCTGAATAGCTCGATGTCTCCGATCACCTCGACATTGGCCTTGCGTGCCAGGTCGACCGTCCAGTGCGGTTGCGGGTGCGTCAGCGGCACACCGGGCGCCAGCACCAGAACCGCGGTTTTGGTCCAGTCGAGATTGCGCAGATCCTGTGTCTTTATCCCTGCCACCTGCGCTTCGGCGATTTTCCCGGCATCATCGTCAAAGGCGATCACGTCGGCGCCGCCGTCTTTCAGTGCGCGCGCGGCCAAAAGACCGGAGCTACCGAGGCCGAAGAGCGCGACCTGTTGTCCGGCGAACGTCGTGACGGGAATCAATGGTCATCTCAACTTCAATGTCGCAAGCCCTGCCAGCGCCAGCACGACCGCGACGATCCAGAAGCGGATAACGATCTGCGATTCGGTCCAGCCAAGCTGCTCATAGTGGTGATGAATGGGGGCCATCTTGAATACGCGTTTGCCCGTCAATTTATAAGACACCACCTGGACGATCACCGACACGGCTTCGAGCACAAACAGGCCGCCGACGATCGCAAGCACGATCTCATGCTTGATGGCGACGGCAATGGCGCCAATCAATCCGCCGAGCGCAAGCGACCCCGTGTCGCCCATGAAGATCGACGCCGGCGGCGCATTGAACCAGAGAAAGCCGAGGCTGGCGCCGATCACCGCTCCGCAAAGCACGGCCAGCTCGCCGGTGCCGGACACGTAGCGAATCTGCAAATACTCCGCGAATACGGCATTGCCGGCGAGATAGGAGATCAGGCCGAAAGTCGCTGCCGCGATCATGACCGGCACGATCGCCAAGCCATCGAGGCCGTCGGTGAGGTTGACAGCGTTGGCGGCGCCAACGATCACAAAACCGCCGAGCAATACGAATGCCCACCCAAGATTGATCGCCAGATCCTTGAAGAACGGGAACACCAGCGACGTCGAAATCGCTCCGCGGCCGAGTTGCATCATCGCCGTGCAGGCGAGCACTGCGATCACCGTCTCGATAATCAACCGGGTACGCGCGGAAATCCCGGCATCGGTCTGCTTGGTGACTTTCAGATAGTCATCGTAAAAGCCGATGAGCCCGAACGAAAGTGTCACCCCGAGCACGACCCACACATAAGGGCTCCTCGGATTGGCCCAGAGCAATGTCGACACCAAAAGGCCGGACAGGATCATCAGCCCGCCCATGGTCGGCGTACCCTTCTTGGTGACGAGATGCGACGGCGGACCATCGCGGCGGATCGGCTGGCCTTTTCCCTGCTTGAGACGCAGCACGTCGATGATCGGGCCCGCGAACAGGAAGACGAAAACAAGGGCGGTGACGATTGCGCCGCCCGTACGGAAGGTGATGTAACGAAAGACGTTGAAAAACGAGATTTTGTCGGAAAGCTCGGTCAGCCAATAGAACATCGGGTCGGATCCTGACTTTCAGCCTGGCGCTCTCTCGAGCGCGGTCTGCTTGGGGAATCGCTTCTCCAACGCCTTGACGATCGGACCCATTTTGGAACCGAGGGACCCCTTCACCATCACGGCGTCGCCGGCACGAATGGCCTCGAGTACAGCCGGCTCCAGCGCCGCCGCCATCTCGGCATAGCCGCCCCGGGCACGCGAGGGAAGAGCCTCCCACAATCGATGCATGAGCGGTCCCGAGCAAAAAACGAGGTCAATGCCGTTATCCTCGATCACATTTCCGAGTGCACGGTGCAATTCGCCGCCCTGCGGACCGAGCTCCAGCATGTCACCGAGAACGGCAATGCGGCGGCCGTGCTGCCCGACCGGAGCCTCGCCCAACAACGCGATCGCCGCGCGCATGGAGGCGGGATTGGCGTTATAGCTTTCGTCAATTAGCAGAGCGGTCCCTCCCGGAACCGTCAGCACGCTGCGTGTGCCTCGACCGCTCGGAGGCTTCAGATTTACCAGGGCGAGCGCAGCAAGCGCGAGGTCTGCGCCGGCAAGCGATGCTGCCGCCAGGACGGCAAGCGAATTGACTGCGATGTGGCGGCCCGGCATGCCGATCTTGTAGGTTACCGGCTGCCGCAGGATGCTGGCTTCCACCGTCGATGAATCCGGTTGCAATGAAATGCGTGACAGCCGCGCATCGGCTTCCGCATGTTCGCCGAAGGAAACGATACGTTTGATGCCGGCCGCACGGCTCGCAGTAGCAAGTTGCGCGAAGTGCGCATTGTCACGGTTGAGCACGGCCGCGCCGCCCGCCTCGACGCCGGCGAATATCTCGGCCTTGGCGTCGGCGATTTTCTCGAGCGTGCCGAAGTATTCCAGATGCACCGGCTCGATCGCGGTGATGACGGCGACGTGTGGCCGGGCGAGCTTCGTCAGCGGCGTGATTTCGCCGGCGTGATTCATGCCGATCTCGAACACTGCATACTTCGCCGATGCAGGACAGCGCGCCAGCGAGAGCGGAACGCCCCAGTGATTGTTGTACGAGGCAATGGATGCATGCGTTTCGCCGTCCGCCGATAGTGCGAGCCGCAACGCCTCCTTAGTCGTGGTCTTGCCGACCGAACCGGTAACCGCGATGACTTTGCCGCGCATGCGCTCGCGCGCGGCCCCCGCCAGCCCACGCAACCCTTCGAGCACATCGTCGACGACGAGCAGCGGCGCGTCGGCAAACCGCTGGCGCTGACCTTTGGCCACTACGGCAAAACCCGCGCCGGCTTTCAGCGCTGCGTCGACGAACTCGTGACCGTCGCGATTGTCGCCCTGGATCGCGAAGAATGCGTCACCTCTCGACAATGTGCGGCTGTCGATCGAAATCCCCGATGTCTCGGCGGGCAAAGCTCCGGCACGATCGGCCTTCATTGCTATCGCCATCGCGTCAATCGACCAGAGCGTGCTCATGCCACCTTGCCCTGCAATGCAGCTACTACGGTGTCATGATCCGAGAACGGCAAGACACGATCGCCAATGATCTGGCCCGTCTCATGGCCCTTGCCGGCGATCAATAAGACGTCACCACCCTTGAGATCCGCGATCGCCTTGCAAATCGCTTCGGCCCGGTCACCGATCTCGGCGGCGCCCGGAGCGTCGGCAAGAATGGCGGCACGGATCGCCGCCGGGTTTTCGCTGCGCGGGTTGTCGTCGGTCACGATGACAAGATCGGCACCTTCGGTTGCTACACGGCCCATGATCGGCCGCTTGCCACTGTCGCGATCGCCGCCGGCACCGAACACGACCGTCAGCTTTCCTTTCGCATAGGGGCGCAGGCTTGCCAGTGCTTTCTTGAGCGCGTCCGGCTTGTGCGCATAGTCGATGAAGATCGGCGCGCCATTGCGGTTGCCGACGAGCTCGAGCCGTCCCTTCGCACCGGTGAGATGCTCGAGCGCCGCGAAAGTGCGTGCCGGCTCGGCACCTGTTGCGATGGCGAGACCCGCCGCAAGGGCGGCGTTTTGCACTTGGAAGGCTCCGACCAGCGGCAGCTTCACTTTGTATCGTCGACCGTCGTGCGCGACGTCGATGACCTGCGCGAAGCCATCGATGGAGCCGCCCGCTAGCTTGATATCCTCGCCCTGCTCACCGACGGTCATGATCTTCAGCCGGCGCTTGCGCGCTGCATCCACAACCTGCCCGGCATAACAATCGTCGATTCCGACCACCGCCGTGCCACCAGCCACGATCAGATCCTCGAACAGGCGCAGCTTGGCGGCCAGGTAGGCTTCGATGGTCGGGTGATAGTCGAGGTGATCTCGCGAAAGATTCGTGAACCCGCCGGCGGCAATGCGCACGCCGTCGAGCCGGTACTGATCGAGGCCATGCGATGAGGCTTCGAGCGCAAGATGCGTGACCCCCTCGCCTGCCAACCGGTCAAGCGTGCGGTGCAGATCGACCGGGTCGGGTGTCGTGAGCGAACCATACTGTTCGCCTTTCGGTGACACGACGCCAACCGTGCCGATGCTCGCCGACTGAAATCCCAGCGTGGTCCAGATCTGGCGCGTGAACGCGGCAACGGATGTCTTGCCGCTGGTGCCGGTGACGGCGGCGATCGTCTGCGGCTGACGCGGATAGAATTTCGCGGCGGCCAATGCGAGCGCGCGACGCGCGTTGTCGACCTGAATATATGCGACGGAGGAAGGCAGGCCCTCGGGCCGTTGCTCGGCGACGACCGCCGCCGCACCCGCGGCGGCGGCTTGCTTGGCAAAATGTGTTCCGTCGGCCTTGGCGCCCGCGATCGCGACAAAGAGGTAGCCTGATTTGACCTTGCGGCTGTCGGCGGAGAGTCCCGCGATGTCGATCGCAGCCTGCCGCGCATCGATCGCCGCCTCCGGCAAAAGATCGCGCAGCTTCACCGCGTCTCCTTCGCGCTCACCAAAAGCAACTGATCGGCCTTTGGCAGATCGAAGCGCGGGCGGATGTCGAGGAGCGGCGCGACGCGCTCGATGACCTTTGCGCCGACGGGGACGGCATTCCAGCCTGACGTGCTGAAGCCGTGGGTCTCGGGCAGTCCTTGCGGTTCGTCGAGCATGATAAGCAGCAGATAACGGGGCTTGTCGGCCGGCAGGATGGCGGTGAAACTGGTCAAGACTTTGGTCTTTGAGTACCGCCCGCCGACCACTTTCTCCGAGGTGCCGGTCTTTCCACCGACATAGTAGCCCATGACATTGGCACGGGTCGCCGTGCCTTTTTCCACGTTCAGCCGCATCAGATAGCGCATTTTCTCGGCCGTTTCCGGCTTTATGACCCGTTTGGCAAGCCGGTCCGCTTCCTCCTCGCCGCGTTTGAGGAAGGTCGGCGGGATCAGCTTGCCGCCATTCACAAGGGCGGAAATGCCCATGACCGCCTGAAGGGGAGCTACAGAAAGGCCATGCCCGAACGCGATCGTGACCGTGTTGAGTTCGCCCCAGTGCTTGGGGACCAGCGGGTCGGCGCTTTCCGGTAACTCGGTGCGCAGCCGGTCGAGTTGGCCGAGCTTCCTCAGGAACGCCTTGTGGTATTCGACGCCGAGCGAAAGCGCCATTCGTGCCGTGCCGATGTTCGACGAATAGGTGAAAATCTCCGGGACGGTCAGGACGCGCCGCTGCGCATGGAAATCGTTGATCTCGAACTTGCCATAGCGCAACGGCACCCGTGCATCGAATGATGACGACAGCGATATCCGGCCGCTGTCGAGCGCCATCGCCAGCGTAAGTGCCTTGAACGTCGAACCCATCTCGTACACGCCGGTCGTCAGCCGGTTGAGATGATCGGGATCGTTCGCGATGCGTGGATTGTTCGGGTCGAAATCCGGCTCCGACACCATCGCGATGATTTCGCCGGTGTTCACGTCGGCGATGACACCGGCTGCTGCTTTCGCCTTGAATTTATCGCGCGCCGCGGCGAGCTCCTCGCGCAGTGCGTATTGCGCGCGCAAGTCGACGGCCAGATTGACTGGACGCTGCAGCTGGTCGGTTGCAAGCCCCGCCATGTGCAGTGCCGCGAGCCCCTGGCCATCCAGCCACTTCTCGATACCCGCGATACCCTGGTTGTCGATGTTCACGTAGCCGATCTCGTGCGAAACGATCGGCCCATTGGGATACACGCGCTTGTTCTCGGTCAGGAAGCCGACGCCCGGAATCCCGAGCCGATGAATGTCGCGCTGCTGGCTGGGTGTGATTTCGCGCTTGAGCCAGACAAACCCGCGCTTCGACGACAGGCGCTCGCGAACCTCGTTGGCGTCGAGGTCCGGCAGGACCGCGGTCAGCAATTCAACCGCTTCGTCAACGTCGATGATCTTGCGCGGCTCTGCGAACAGCGACGGCGTCTTCACGTCCGTCGCGATGATCTGCCCGTTACGGTCGAGAATGTCGGGGCGCGCCGTTGCAACCGCGTCCTGCGAGACGCTGCGGCGGCCGCCGTGGCCCTCGCTGATCGTCGCGAACATCACCAGGCGGAACGTGATGACGGAAAAAATGCCGATGAAGACTATGATCGCCAGTCCGAGCCGCGCCTTTGCCTTGACGTTACGATCGACGTCACTGCCGTAGAGCACGGAACGAAGCGCGCGCTGCCATCTGCTTTCCGGGATTTTTGCCCTTGCGTGCATCCGGTCACCGGCCTTTGGCCGGCGGCGGAATGCTGCCGGTCATTTCAGGAGTGTTCGGCGCGAGCATGGCCCCGATCGGGTCGGCATTTGGCGCTGAGGGAAGCGGACGGTCGGGCAGCCGGTCGAGGGAGTCGAACTGCGTGGGCTCGATCCGCCGCAGACTCAGATGCCGGTCGGCCAGGCCCTGGATGCGGCTTGGCGCATCGAGTTTCGCCCACTCCGCGCGCAGAACGGCAATGGCGTTGCGCTCGTTGCGCAGTTCGCCGCGTACCTTGGCGACGCGTTCAGCCTGTAGCGTGGAATCGAACTTGATCTTGTAAACGTAGGATGCGGCCACAATCAGGGCGCCGATGACGAGAATGTTGAGGAGGCGCATCGTCTATCGCCCCTTCAGCACCGACGAAAGCGTCGGCAAATGCGGCAGCAGGCGCGGCGGCAAGCTGCGCCGCGCCGCGGCCTCAGTCCGCGCGGCAGCTCGCAACTTGGCTGACCGCGCACGTGGGTTGCGGGCGACCTCGTCTTCGTCCGCGGTCAACGGACGCTTGGTAAGAACCTGGAAGATCGCTGCATGGTGTCTCACTTCGGGGGCATGGCGGGAGCCGGCGCGTGTCTCGCCACGGTCCGCAAGGAAGTTTTTGACAATCCGGTCTTCGAGCGAATGAAACGACACCACCACCAGCCGCCCGCCGGGCTTGAGAATCCGCTCGGCCGCCTGCAACGCCGCAAGCAGCTCGCCAAGCTCACCGTTTACAAAAATGCGCAAGGCCTGGAACGTGCGCGTCGCAGGATGGATATCGCCGGCGCGGTGACGGAGAATGGCCCCCACGATATGTGCAAGGTCATGTGTGGTGGTAATTGCCTCATCGGTGCGCGCATTCACAATGGCACGGGCGATCTCGCGCGAATGCCGCTCGTCGCCAAGCGTGTAGATGATGCTGGCGAGATCCCGCTCACTCGCCGCATTGACCACGTCAGCGGCGCTCGGGCCTTCTGCGCTCATGCGCATGTCGAGAGGACCGTCGAGTCGGAACGAGAACCCGCGCTCGGCGGAATCGAGTTGCATAGAAGAGACGCCGAGATCAAAGACAACACCGTCGACCGCTTCGTGCCGAGCATCGCGCGCGATCGTTTCGAGATTGGAGAACCGGTCTTCGATCAGCGTGAGGCGGCCGCCCGCCTGCTCAACCAGATCCGCGCCCAGCGCGATTGCAGTCTGATCGCGGTCGATGCCGATCACCTTGCAATCGGCGGCCGCGAGAATGGCGCGCGTATAGCCGCCGGCGCCGAAGGTGCCGTCGATATAGACGCCACCATCGCGGGGCTTGAGGTAGCCGACCGCATGGCGACCGAGCACGGGAATGTGGAGGGCCGGTCCGCCAGCGACAGCCAAGCCGTCGCCGCCCGCCATCATTCCCGTGCTCCGGGCGCGTTGCGCGCCGCCACCTGGGAACTCCGTCTCCCCTTGAGCGCGCGCACCTTTTGGGTGGCCTCCGCGAGCTCTTTCTGGAAACGTCCGGGCTCCCAGATCTGAAACTTCTGACCAAGACCGACGAATGCCACTGCGTCGGTAATCCCTGCATGACGCTTCAGACTGTCGCTCAATACCACTCGGCCCTCTCCATCGACTTTGAGCGTCTCGCTTGTTCCGTACAGCGCCAGGGCGAGCCGCTCGCGCTCTTCCGAAAACGGCGCGAAGCGTCCTATCAACGCTTCGATCTCCGCTATTAACGCGCGACCCCCCGCATCGATCGCGGGACTGACCAACGCAGGATAGCAATAGAGACCCTCGAAGCCGTCCCGAACGAGCACTGCGCGAAATGCACTGGGGATCGACACACGTCCCTTGGAGTCGAGCCGCAGCGTGAAATTCGCCACGAAGCGGTCCATGCCCCGCACCCCATACCGACTGGACACAACCAAGGGCGGTCGTAAGACAGGCCCTCATACCGCCCGGGCCGCCGGATAAGTGGAGCGGTCGCGCACGGAAGGTGTCCCATACTGGGAAATCGTGGGATATCATGGGATTACGTGACCGTCAACAAATCGGCCCCAATCCAACGCGAAGCACGGCGTTGTCGCAGATCGGTCCTATTAACGGCGGTTAAACTTAAAGAAACGTTGCCGAATGCCAGCTTCGTGAGACGGCTATGTGGATCGGGTTGTTCAGCGACATTCACGCCAACCGGGAGGCGCTGGAGGCGTGCCTCAGCCACGCCCGCGCCAACGGCATCGCGCGCTTCATCTTCCTCGGCGACTATGTGGGCTACGGCGCCGATCCCGGCTTTGCGGTCGACACCGTGATGCGCGAGGTCGAGAACGGCGCCACCGCACTGCTCGGCAACCATGACGATGCAATTGCGTCGGGCACCGAACACATGAATACGGTTGCGGCTGCGGCCATTGACTGGACGAGATCCCAGCTCACCGCTGCGCAATGTGACTTTCTCTCGCGGTTGCCGCTGACCTTCGACGACAATGACCGACTATTCGTGCACGCAACCGCGCACGCCCCTGCCGGATGGGACTACATCACGAGTGTCGAAGACGCATCGGCTTGCTTCGCTGCAACCCGCGCGCAAGCGACGTTCTGTGGTCACGTGCATGTGCCGCAGCTCTATCACTTGCTGCCAAGCGGGCAGATCTCGGGGATAATTCCGGCGCCGACGATCGAAATTCCGCTAGGAGTGAAAGGAAGATGGGTCGCGGTGATCGGTTCGGTGGGCCAACCACGCGACGGGAATCCGGCGACGTGCTACGGCGCGCTCGAGACCGAACGCAATGTTCTGACCTATGTGCGCGTTCCTTACGACGCGGAAACAGCCGCACGCAAAATTCAAAACGCCGGCCTGCCTCCAATACTGGGCCTTCGTCTTCTTGAGGGCATGTAATCGCAATACCAAATGTTTTCTCCAAGCTTGCTTTTTCGACCGCCGACGGTGAATGATGCCCGGCCCTAGTTTCCACGTACCGGTGTGTTTCGGCCCATGTCCCTGCTGAAGTCCATTTTTCAACCGGATTCGTTCATCGTCGCCGACGTCGCACCGTCGCCGAATTTCGACGCGCGCAAGGATAATCGCGCGCCCAACATGATCGTGCTGCATTACACCGGAATGGAGAGTGGCGAGACGGCGTTGCAGCGTCTCACGACGGCGCAGAGCAAGGTATCCGCACACTACGTCGTGTTCGAAGACGGCAGAATTGTACAGTGCGTGCTCGAAGAGTGGCGCGCGTGGCACGCGGGTAAATCGTCCTGGGCCGGCGAGACCGACATCAACTCCTCCTCGATCGGCATCGAGATCGTCAATCCAGGTCATGAGTTCGGCTATCCGGATTTTCCGCTGCGTCAGACTGCAGCTGTTATCTCACTGTGCAGGTCGATCATCACCCGGCGCGGGCCGATTAGCGCCGATCGCATCCTCGCTCATTCCGATGTCGCACCCACGCGCAAGCAGGATCCGGGCGAGAAATTTCCATGGGGCCTGCTAAGTGAATCCGGCGTCGGTCACTGGGTGCGCGCCGCGCCTCTCGACCTTGAAGGATCAGGCCTCAGGCCCGGCGACCGTGGCGACGCGGTGACGCGGCTGCAGCGTACGTTGCGCTCCTATGGGTATGGGCTGGCGGAGACCGCAAACTACGACGACGCGACGCGCGAGGTGGTGACAGCATTCCAACGCCATTTCCGGCAGGCCCGGGTTGACGGCATCGCCGACCCCTCGACGCTGCTGACGCTGCGCGCGCTGATCGAAACGCGGCCGACGCCACTCAGTTAGCCTTCCGGGGGCCTGTTTTAGAGGCCTTTAAGGCTGTCGTACGTGCGGCCTTGACCTGTCGCGTGCATATCACCATTCCTATCCCGTCAGTCGGCCGGACGGCCGCCCCGCGCCAATGCCGAAAGGCGGTCGGGGAGGAAAGTCCGGGCTCCACGGACAAACGGTGCCGGATAACGTCCGGCGGGATGAGCCCTTCGGGGCCGGCCCAGGGACAGTGCCACAGAGAACAGACCGCCTCGGCGTGTTGCGTTTAGCCGCGGCAAGGGTGAAACGGTGCGGTAAGAGCGCACCGCGTTTCCGGCGACGGAAGCGGCACGGCAAACCCCACCGGGAGCAAGACCGAATAGGAACGGCGCGGGAGCAATCCCGGATCTGTCCGGATCAGCCGTTCGGGTAGGTTGCTTGATGCGCCGGGCAACCGGCGTGCAAGAGGAATGGTCGTCACGTCTGCGGCTCGCGCCGCAGGCCATACAGAACCCGGCTTACAGGCCGGCTGATACGTTGTAAGGGGGCTCGGCGGCACAACCGCCGGGCCCCCGCCAATTCTGCGGCCATCACTTTCGCAGCGTCGCGCTACCGGCTAGCGTCCGCGTCCCGCATGACGACCTCCCGCGAACGAATAGGAATAGCGCTCGGACTTGCCGGCGTGCTGTTGTTCGGCGGCACGCTTCCGGCGACGCGCCTTGCCGTCGTCGCCTTCGATCCGTTTTTCCTCTCGGCTGCGCGCGCGGCCATCGCCGGATGCACCGGCCTTGCGCTGTTGCTCATCCTGCAGCGGCCGATCCCGCCGCGCGCATCGTGGCTCGAATTCGTCCTGGCCGGCATCTGCACCATCATCGGCTTTCCGGTGTTCATGGCCCTGGCAATGTCGCACGTCCCGGCGTCGCACGGCGGCGTCGTGCTCGGCATCATTCCGCTTGCAACCGCGGCTGCCGCCGCCCTCGTTGCACATGAGCGGCCGAGCGCCGGGTTCTGGCTCGCAAGCATCACGGGCGCCGCCATCGTTGTCGTCTTCATGGTGCGGCAGAGTGGCGCCAACACGATCCAGATCGGCGACATCTATCTGCTTGGCACGGTGCTGTCGGGCGCATTTGGCTACACGCTGTCGGGTCGGCTGAGCCTCACGCGGCCGGGCTGGGAGGTGATCTCCTGGCAGGTGGCATCGTTCCTGCCCCTGTCGTTGATCGCTGCTTATCTCTTGTGGCCGCAATCATTCGCCGGCGTGCCGGCATCAGCTTGGGCCGGCCTTACCTACGTCAGCTTCGTCAGCCAGTTTTTTGCGTTCTTCGTCTTCAACGCCGCGATGGCGATGGCCGGCGTGGCGCGCGCCGGCCAATTGATGCTGCTGCAGCCATTCGTGATCGTGGCCTTGTCGATCCCGGTGAACGGCGAGCGTTTCGAACTGTCGACGCTGCTCTATGCGGCTGCAGTTGTCGCCGTCGTGATCGTCGGACAACGCATGCGGGTCACCCGCGGCTGAACGCACAGAGCAAATGATCGAGACCTATTTCTTGTAGGCCGCAATCACCCCTTCGCCGTCTTTGCCGGCCTTCACCAGCCACTCGGTCATCAACTGGTCGCCGATCTTCTTGAAGCCGGTCATCAACTCGGCGCTCGGCGGCATGACCTTCATGCCATTCGACTTCAGCTGATCGAGATACCAGTTGCTCTTGTCTTGCCACATCTTCCAGCCGCGCGTTTCGGCGGTCGCGGCAGCCTTGAGCACGGCCTCCTGTGTCGGCTGGTCCAATGCATCGAATGCCGCCTTGTTGACGAAGGTCACGTTCTTCGGAATCCATGCCTGCGTGTCGTAGAAGTGATCCATCGATTCCCAGGCTTTGGCGTCGTAGCCGGTTGCCGCCGATGTGATGAACGCGTTGATCACGCCAGCGGCCATTGCCGGCGGCAGTTCGGCGGCCTGAACTGTGACCGCCTGGGCGCCCACCATCTCGCCAATTCGTGCGGTGCCGAGATTATAGGCGCGCCACTTCAGGCCCTTCATGTCTGCGACGGTATTGATGTCCTTCTTGGCGTAGATGCCCTGTGGCGCCCACGGCACCGCAAAGAGCAGCAGCATGCCCTGCGATGCGAGTTGCTTGCTGATTGCGGGCTTGGAGGCCTCCCACAGCTTCCGGGCCTCTGGATAGCTCGTTGCCAGGAACGGGATCACGTCGATGCCGTAAACCGGATACTCGTTCTCATGCAGCGAAATCAGCACTTCGCCGATCTGCACCTGGCCGGTCTGCACGGCGCGTTTGATTTCGGGCGCCTTGAACAGCGACGCATTGGGATGAACCGTGATCTGCAGCTTTCCGCCAGTCGCATCGGCGACGTCTTTGGCGAAAAGCGTGAGATTTTCGCTGTGCGGATTGTCCGCCGGATAGGCCGCCGGCAAGTTCCATTTCGTTTGGGCCAATGCCGGAGCGATCGCTATGACCGTGCTTGCACAGGCGGCGATGATGATCGGCCGAGCAAAACTCATGACTACCCTCCGTCAGCTGCCACTACTCCGGGAAGACCCACCGCGGCAGTACCATCACGATATCAGGAAATACCGTTATGATGGCAACCGCGACCACCAGCAGGCCGAAAAACGGCAGTGATGCCTTGGCTACCGTGTTGGAATCCTTGCCACTCATCGTCTGCAGCACGAACAGGTTGAACCCCACGGGCGGCGATACCTCGGCCATTTCGACAACAAGAACGACGAAAATACCGAACCAGATAAGGTCGAACCCCGCCTGTTTGATCATCGGGATGACGATCGTGGTGGTGAGCACGATCATCGAGATGCCGTCGAGCGCGGTGCCGAGCACGATGTACATGACAGTCAGCGCGGCAATCAGCGCGTAGGGACTGAGATGAAAACTGTCGACCCACGACGCCAGGGCGGCGGGGATTCCTGTGTACGCCATCGAGGTCGACATGTAGGACGCGCCAGCAAGAATAAGCATGATCATGCAATTGACGCGCACGGTCCCCATGACGCTTGCCCAGAAAGAGTCCCAGGTGAGCGCGTTGTGCCACCACGCGATCGCCAGCGAGCCGAGCACGCCCCACGCCGCGCATTCGGTCGCCGTCGCCCAGCCCGCCACCAACGAGATGAACACAAGCAGGATCAGCAGCGTCAAAGGAATGAGCTGTTTGGATTCCCGTAATTTCTCCCGCAACGACATTTGCGGCTCGGGCGGCGGCGTTTTCTCCGGATGAACGAGCGACCAGCCGGCGATATAGCCGGAGTACAGCACCATCACGAGCAGGCCCGGCAGAAATCCGGCAAGGAAGATCTGGATGATCGAAACGTTGGCTGCGACGGCATAGACAACCATCGTGATCGATGGCGGAATGAGAATGCCGAGCGTACCGGCGCCGGCGAGGGAGCCGAGCGACACCATTTCGTCGTAGCCGCGCCGCTTCAACTCAGGCAGGGCGATCTTGGCGACCGTTGCGCACGTCGCCGCCGAAGACCCCGACACCGATCCGAAAATTCCGCAGGCCAGCACGTTGACGTGCATCAGTCGGCCGGGAATACGGTTGAGCCACGGCGCCAGCCCGCGAAACATCTCTTCCGATAATTTGGTGCGGAACAGAATTTCGCCCATCCAGATGAACAGCGGCAGCGCGGCGAGTGTCCACGAATTGCTGTTGCCCCAGATTGTCGTCGCCAGTACCGGCCCCGCCGGAATGGCGCCGCCGATGAACTGCATACCGACGTAGCCGGTTGCAAGCAAAGCGATGGCGATCCAGACGCCACCGGCAAGCAGGACGGTGAGGAAGACCAGGAGCAATGCCGAAATGCCCACCAGTTCGGCCATCGCTAGACCCCGCTCTGGATCGCTTGCTCGACGACTTCTTCAGCCGTCTGCGGCTTCGGCTTTTCGTAGCGGGGACTGTTGCCCCGGACGACGTGGACGAACTCATCCACGAACGCTATGAAGAGAATGACGAGGCCGGCGCTATATCCGAGTTGCGGAATCCAGAGCGGCGCCGGCAGAACGCCCTGCGCCATGTCGTGAAAGCGCCAGGAGTCGTACGTCATCAGCACGGCGTAGTAGCTGAAAAAGCCGACAAAAAACCCACCGATCAAAAGTGAGCTGATCTCGAGGGCATGCCGTGTGCGGCCTTCAAATCGGTCAATCAACAGTCCGACGCGGATCATTTCGCCGTGACGAAAGGTATGGGCGAGACCGAGGAACGATGTGGCGACCATGCACCACGAAACGAGATCGTCACCCGCCGGAATGTTGAAACCGACCGGCCGGCCGGCCGACAGGAACATCATCAGTACAAAAATTGCGATAAGGAAGAGACCTGCCGCATAGCCCGCGAACAGATAAAGCCGATCGAGCCACACACGCATGGATCAGGCCGGATCGACGCCATTTGCTTTGAGGGTCGGCCCGGCTGCGGGTGCGGTGAGGAAACGGATCAGCGCCTGCGCCGCCTCGCGCTCCTTCGCGGAAGCGCTCAATCCGGCAGAAAATCCGATCTTGGTCTGCAGTTCCCCCGGAATCGGCCCGACCAAATCGACGCCAGGCACTCCTGTAATGCGCGTCGCCACCACCACAACCATGTCGGCCTCCCCACGCGCGACAACCTCGACCGTGTCCTCGGCCTCCATCGGCTTGAGCTTGCCCTGCATCCCGGCCTTGATGCCCAGCCGGTCCAGAAGACTGACAAAATAGAGCCCGCTTGCACCCTTGCCGGGGTAGGCAACTGCCTTCGCGGCAAGCAGTGTACGCTTGAACGCGTCCACCGATGAGATGTCTGGCTTTGGCGTCCCTGTACGAACAGCAAGCCCCAGCCCGGAGCGGCCAATATCGGCGCGGCTGCCCGCGATCAGCCTGCCGTCCTTGATCAGCGCATCGATAACCGGCGGATTGAGCACGGCGACATCAAAAGCCTCGCCGGCTTCGATCTTCTTTTTCAGGTCGGCATTGACCTCGAAATGCAACTTGATGGTGTTGCCGGTGGCGCGTTCGAACTGCTTGCACAATTCCTGCACCGCCGCCTTGGCGCCATTGCCGCTCAAAACGCGAAGCTCGGCGGCCTGGGCAGGCGAAGCTGCGACAAACAGCGCCGCAATATATACGAGCAATCTTCGCATGATCTCACCACTTTTTTCGCGGCCGTCAGCCTAACAGGCTTGTTTCAACCCTGACAGGCCGGACATAGTGCTATCTCCATTTTGAATTCGATACCCAATTCGATCCTCATGGCGAGAAAAACTTCACCGCAGCTTTGGGACTTCTGGATCGACCGCGGCGGCACCTTCACCGACGTGGTCGGGCGCCGCCCCGACGGATCGCTGATCGCGCACAAGCTCCTGTCGGAAAATCCCGAAGCCTATGCCGACGCCGCCGTGCAGGGCATCCGCAACCTGCTTGGCTTGAAGCCTGACGAAGCAATTCCGGCCGGGCACGTCGGCGCAGTGAAAATGGGCACGACGGTCGCCACCAATGCGCTGCTCGAGCGCAAGGGCGAGCGCACCGCGCTGCTCGTCACGACAGGCTTCCGCGACGCCCTAAAGATCGGCTACCAGGCGCGTCCGAAAATTTTTGCCCGCCACATCATCAAACCGGACACACTCTACGAGCGTGTTGTCGAAGTCGATGAGCGCGTCCGCGCCGACGGTACGGTGGAGCGTGAACCCGACATCGCGGCTGTCCGAGCAGATCTGAACGCCGTCAAGGCCGATGGAATCAACGCGGTCGCGATCGTTTTCATGCACGCCTACCGCTACGCCGATCACGAAAGGAAGGTGGCGGCGCTGGCGCGCGAGATGGATTTTTCGCAGGTTTCGGTCAGCCACGAGGTCTCGCCGCTGATCAAGTTGGTCGGCCGCGGCGATACGACGGTAGTCGACGCCTATCTGTCGCCGATCCTGCGGCGCTACGTGGCGCAGGTCGACAGCGATCTTGACGCAAAACGTTCGGCCGCACGTTTGATGTTCATGATGTCTTCCGGTGGGCTGACGGCTGCCGAACTGTTTCAAGGCAAGGACGCGATCCTGTCCGGCCCCGCAGGCGGCGTGGTGGGGATGGCGGAGACAGGAAGACAGGCAGGGCTGAACCGCCTCATCGGCTTCGACATGGGCGGCACCTCGACCGACGTGTCACATTTCGACGGCGAGTATGAGCGCGCCTTCGAAACGGAAGTCGCCGGCGTGCGCATGCGCGCGCCAATGATGCTGATCCATACCGTCGCCGCCGGCGGCGGTTCGATCCTGCATTTTGACGGCGCCCGCTTCCGCGTCGGTCCGGATTCAGCGGGCGCCAATCCCGGCCCAAAATGCTACCGGCGCAACGGGCCGCTCGCCGTCACCGACGCCAACGTGATGGTCGGCAAGCTCATTCCGGATTTCTTCCCGAAGATTTTCGGGCCGTCGCAGAACCTGCCGCTCGATGCACATGCCGTTCGAATGGCCTTCACTGACCTTGCCCAGCAGGTCGGCGGCAGAAACCCCGAAGGGGTCGCCGACGGCTTCATCAAGATCGCGGTCGAGAACATGGCCAATGCGATCAAGAAGATCTCCGTGCAGCGCGGCTACGACATTACGCGTTATGCGCTCAATTGCTTTGGGGGCGCCGGCGGGCAACACGCCTGCCTGGTCGCCGACGCGCTCGGAATGACGCGCGTGCTCATTCACCCTTTCTCTTCGCTGCTTTCGGCCTACGGCATGGGCCTCGCCGACATCCGCGCCACGCGCGAGCAAGCCATCGAGCTGCCGTTCGGCGGCAAGGCCTTCAAGGCGATCGCGCGCGTCGGGAAATTGCTCGGAAAAGCGACCAAAGAAGAAGTCGCGGGCCAGGGTGTCCCGGCCGGCAAGATCAAGGTCTTCGTGCGCGCGCATATTCGTTACGCCGGCACCGATACCCCGCTCGTGGTGGCGGCCGGCAGCGGCGCCGCAATGAAGCGCGCGTTCGAAAAAGCACACAAGGCGCGTTTCGGCTTCATCGATCGCACAAAACAGATTGTCATCGAAGCCGTATCCGTCGAGGCGGTCGGCGGTGGCGCGAAATTCAGCGAAAAGGCCGCTAGGCGCTCACGTCCTGCGTTGCCAAAGCCCGCGCTGAAAACTCGGTTCTTTTCCGCAGGTGCGTGGCATGATGCAGACGTCTACACGCGCGATCAGCTCAGACCGGGCTCGCGCGTCAAAGGCGCAGCCATCATCATCGAGCCACACCAGACCATCGTGGTCGAGCCAGGCTGGCAGGCTGAACTGACGGCCAAAAATCATCTCGTGCTCACCCGCGCCAAAAAGCTCAAGCGCGTTCACGCCATCGGAACGCATGCCGATCCCGTGATGCTGGAAGTGTTCAACAATCTCTTCATGTCGATTGCGGAACAGATGGGTGTTTCGCTGCAAAACACTGCTTATTCCGTGAACATCAAGGAACGCCTCGATTTTTCGTGCGCCGTCTTCTCGCATGATGGGACCCTCGTCGCCAACGCACCCCATATGCCGGTTCATCTCGGGTCAATGGATCGGGCCGTCGAAACGATCATCCGCGAAAACAAGGGGCGGATTCGGCCCGGCGACGTCTATGCCATCAACGCCCCCTATAACGGAGGTACTCATCTCCCGGATATCACGGTCTGCACGCCGGTCTTCGACGACAGGAAGAAGTCGACCCTGTTCTGGGTGGCATCGCGCGGACACCACGCCGACGTCGGCGGCATTTCCCCAGGCTCGATGTCGCCGAACGCCACGACGATCGAGCAGGAAGGCGTGCTTTTCGACAACTTCAAGCTGGTCGATCGTGGCCGCTTTCGTGAAAAGGAATTGCTAGCAGCGCTCACTGGAGCAAAATATCCGGCGCGCAATCCGGTGCAGAACATCAACGACATCAAGGCACAGATGGCCGCCAACGAGAAGGGCGTGGCCGAACTGCGCAAAATGGTGCAGCACTTCACGTTGCCGGTCGTGAAAGCCTACATGCAGCACGTGCAAGACAACGCGGCCGAGAGCGTTCGGCGCGTGATCGACCGATTGCACGATTCGGAATTCAGCTACGAGATGGACCAGGGCACCGCAATCAATGTCAAGATCACGGTCGATAAGAAGAAACGCGAGGCAACGGTCGATTTCACCGGCACAAGCGAGCAGCAACCGACGAATTTCAACGCGCCGGAGCCGGTGACACGCGCGGCAGTGCTCTATGTGTTCCGCGTGATGGTCGACGACGAAATTCCGATGAATGCCGGCTGCTTGCGTCCGATCAACATCGTGATTCCAAAACGGTCCATGCTGTCGCCGGAATATCCGGCCGCCGTCGTCGCCGGCAACGTCGAAACGTCGCAAGCTGTCACCAATTGCCTGTTTGGCGCGCTCGGAGCCCTCGCAGCCGCACAGGGCACCATGAACAATCTTAACTTCGGCAATGCCCGCCATCAGTACTACGAAACAATCTGCTCCGGCTCGCCGGCAGGCCCCGGCTTCAACGGCACTGACGCCGTGCACACACATATGACCAATACCCGCTTAACCGATCCGGAGGTGCTGGAGTTTCGCTATCCCGTCGTGCTCGAGGACTTCCATATCCGCCCCGGCTCAGGCGGACGCGGCAAGTGGCACGCCGGCGACGGCATCCGCCGCACCATCCGCTTCCTCGAAAAAATGGAATGCACGATTTTGTCGGGACACCGGCGGGTGCCCCCGTTCGGACTGGCCGGCGGCGAAGCGGGCCAGGTCGGCGAAAACTGGGCCCGGCGCAAGGACGGCAGCGTGGAAAAGCTGCAGGGGTGCGATGCCACCGTAATCGACAAAAATGAGGCCATTATCATTCAAACGCCGACTGCCGGCGGCTACGGCACCCCGGAAAAGCGCTAATTGAATCGACCGCTTGTGCTGGCCGTTAATCATGGCGTCCGGCCGCGCTTGATTTTGACGCCTGCGACGCCGACTCTTTCGACCATGCGCACAATGATTCTGACCGCTTTGCTCGTGACCGCGCTTGCCACGCCCGCGCTGGCGCAGAGCTACCCCGTGTCCGGCAGGTGGGGTGAGAGCAACAGCTCGGAGAAAGGCCTGATCGATTGCAGCGGGAACCGGCGCATCATCGACTTTTTGGGCGATCAGCGGACGGACAGCAATGGCGGCGTGCCGGAATACCGAAACAAGTCGGTGCAAAGTGTCGGCCAGTCGGACTATCGCATCGTCGATGAGTTCAACAACGGGCAGGTCAGCAACGGCCAGAGCGAATACACGCTGCGCAAGATCGATTCCAATCACATCGTGATGAATCAGTCCGGCACCGCGTTGAACCTGCAGCGCTGCAAATAACGCAGCGTCTCCATAAAGTTTGGATCAGTTACGCGCGATGATCTCGCGCTCGCCGCGATGCACCGGCGTCGCTCTCGTGATTTTGCCGGAGCGGCGGCGCATCAAAATCGACGGACGGCGCTTTTTCAAAGCGCTTCTGCGTCGCCGACGTGGCCGGGGGCGCTCGATGCGCAAGTGCCCCAGCTGTGCACTCGCGAAGCTGGCAACGGAATTGGCGAGCAACAACGGTACGCCGAGCACCTCGCTCCAGGCCCGCCATTCGGCAAGCGCCTCGTCCGGCCGCGACGTCAAGTAGAGCGGGAGCGTCAGTGATGGGTCGCTGTGTTCCAGGACGATTGCGAGCAGTTCTGCTTCATCGCCCTCGCCCGGCACCAGCTGCAATGAGATTCCGGCGAAAGCCCTCACCGGCATGTTGAGCGCCATCCGCATACCGGACAACGAGCGCCTCAACACCACGCGTTCGCGATGAAGCTCGATATCCCGCACCCGCCCATCGGCGGCGACATCGCTCGCGCAAAACCGCACGGGCAGGCCGAAGGGGTCGAGCCGCAGGGCGCGGCCCGACCCGGCGCATCCGCCACTTCGCATTTGACGCCTCGAAACTCTCCCGCGTCCGGTCTAGTCGCCGGGTCGCGCGTCATTCGTGACAGAAACGCGTCCAAATCGGCTTAAAGTTATGGGTTAACCGGTCGTAGCTTGCGGCACATGATTGACGCCGCGTTGCGAACCATGATTGACGAGGTGTTGCCGGCGGGCGGCAAATTACGCGATCCGGCCCTTGAACTACGAGCCCCCGCGCTCATTTGGAACTCAGCAATGCCTTTGTCTGTCGATTCCCTTTTGGACCTAAGTGCGCTGACCGATCGCGCCGACCGGCTGGTTAAGGCCGCACGCGCGGCCGGTGCAGACGCGGCGGATGCGGTTGCCGTGCGCTCGATGTCGCTCGCTATCGAGGTACGAGACGGGAACACGGAGGAATCCGAGCGTGCCGAGGGCGACGACCTCGGCCTGCGCGTCTTCGTCGGCCGGCGTCAGGCCGTAGTGTCAACCAATGAGGTCACGGCCAACGGCGCCGCGGTGCTGGCTGAACGCGCCGTCGCGATGGCGCGCGTGACGCCGGAGGACAAGTTCGCCGGCCTCGCCGACGAAAAACAGCTGGCCCGCAAGTTTCCCGAGCTCGACCTGATCGACCCCGATCTGCCCAGCGTGCAGGAGCTCGAAGCCATGGCGCGGGCGGCCGAAGAGGCAGGGCTTGCGGTCAAGGGCGTCAGCAAATCCGGCGGCGCGTCCGCCTCGGCCGGAATCGGCGGCGTGGTTCTGGTCACCAGTCACGGTTTTCATGGCGCTTATCTCGGCTCCAATCACGGCGTGTCGATGACCGCGATCGCCGGTGAAGGCACCGGTATGGAGCGCGATTACGATTACAGCGCCGTGCGGCACGCCGGCGACCTGGAATCGCCTGAAAAAATCGGCCACAGCGCGGCACAGCGGGCGATCGCGCGCCTCAACCCACGCAAGGTCAGCACACGTAAGGTGCCGGTCGTATTCGATCCGCGCTCCGCCGGCTCACTGGTTTCGCATCTGGCCAGCGCCGTCAATGGCTCATCGATCGCGCGCAAGACCAGCTTCCTGAGAGACAAGATGGAGGCGAAGCTGTTCGCCGACGGGATTTGCATTGTCGACGACCCGCTGCGCAAACGCGGGCTGCGCTCGCATCCGTTCGACGGCGAAGGCGTCGCCGGAAAAAAGCTTGCACTCGTCGAAGACGGCGTTCTGCGTTCGTGGCTGCTGGACAGCGCGACCGCCCGCGAGCTTGGCCTTGTCACCACCGGGCACGCGCAGCGCAATGCATCGTCGGCGCCCTCCCCCAGTCCCAGCAACCTGCATCTCGAGCCCGGGCGCCTGACACCAGATGCGCTGATCGCCGACATTGCCGACGGATTCTACATCACGGACCTGATCGGCATGGGCGCCAACATGGTCACAGGCGATTACAGCCGCGGCGCATCAGGCTTCTGGATCGAAAACGGAAAGCGCACTTATCCGGTGAGCGAGGTCACCATCGCAGGCAATCTGCTTGAGATATTCCGGACGCTGACGCCGGCCAACGATCTGGAATTCCGCTACGGCACCAATGCACCCACCTTGCGCATTGAGGGTTTGACCGTTGCCGGCCAGTGAGACAAGCGCGCTGCGCGCGCCGCTCGAGGCCGTGATGCGCGAGGCCGGCGCTCTCGCCCGCAAAACCGCGCAAGGCGCATTCAGGCACTGGACCAAAGGCGAGGACAAATCTCCGGTCACCGAAGCAGACATCGCGGTCAACGATCTGCTGCACCAGCAGCTGACCGCGCTGTGTCCGGGCGCCGGCTGGCTGTCGGAAGAGACCGCGGAAATCCCCGCGTCGACAACACTCATGTGGATTGTCGATCCGATCGACGGCACGCGCGCTTTCATCTCCGGACGGGCCGATTGGGCCATTTCGGTGGCGCTCGTCGAGGACGGACGGCCGCTTGTTGCCGCGCTTTACGCGCCGGTGAGCGAAGAGATTTTTCTCGCGACGCGCGGGACCGGTGCGACGCTCAACGGTGCGCCAATCAAAGCGAACGACGGCGATGGATTGCGCGGAGCAAAGATCGCCGGACCCAAGCGCTACCTCGACCGGTTTTCAAACCTCGCGGAGGGCACGCTCGCCCAGCCGAAAGTCCACTCGCTCGCTTTGCGGCTCGCGCGCGTGGCGCACGGAGCCCTCGACGCTGCTTTCGCCTCGCGGGGCAGTCACGATTGGGACCTTGCAGCCGCTGACCTTTTGGTGCACGAAGCCGGCGGCGCGCTGACCGATTTCACGGGAAGGCCGCTGAAATACAACGGTTCGCAGGCCGTTCACGGTGCGCTCGTCGCAGCCGGTCAGGCCCGCCATGACGCCTTGATCGGACTGGTGCGCGACCGAAAAGCGGAATTCGCATAGAGTTGACCGGACCTTTCCTGAGATCGACCCATAGATCGACCCATGCCTGCAGATTTGCCCGCAACGAAACCGCAATTGCTGCATCTCGTCCTCGGTGGCGAGCTCACCAAGCTCGGAGGCACAGAGTTCAAGGATCTCGACAAGGTTGATATCGTCGGCGTCTACCCGAACTATGCGAGTGCCTACGTAGCATGGAAGGCGAAAGCGCAGCAGACCGTCGACAACGCGCACATGCGTTATTTCATCGTTCACCTGCACCGACTGCTCGATCCCGAGGCTACTGGTCGCACGGCACGGTAGGGCAGGCTTGATGGTGTCACTCAAGCGTTTCACCACCTCGTCCGTGTTCCAGGAAATCATGGGCACGATCGGCGCCTGGTATCTCCGTTTCGTCTGGTTTACCAGCCGTCCTGTCGTGGAGCCCGGCGCCATGAACCTCTACGAGATGGCAGAGATGCCGGCGATCATTGCGGCATGGCACGGCCAGCACTTCCTGATGCCGTTCCTCAAGGACGCCAAGCGACACCGCGCCAAGGTGCTGATATCGCGTCACCGCGACGGCGAGGTCAATGCGCGCGCCGCGGAGAAGCTCGGCATCGGCACGATCCGCGGCTCCGGCGCGCACAACGGCGAATTCCACCGAAAAGGCGGCGCGACCGCGTTCAATGAGATGCTCGAAGCACTCAAGGATGGTTACAATGTCGCAATGACCGCCGATGTCCCGAAAGTTGCGCGTATCGCCGGTCTTGGCGTGGTGAAGCTCGCCCAGCATTCCGGCCGTCCCGTCTATCTGGTGGCGATGGCGTCGAGCCGTCGAATTGAGCTCGATAACTGGGACCGCACCGCCATCAACCTACCCTTCAGCCGAATCGGTATCGCTGGGACTGGTCCTATCTTTGTTTCGCAGGAAGCCGACGGCGACGCCCTCGAAGACGCCCGCAGGCAGCTGGAAGAGGAACTCAACCGGTTGACGGCGCGCGCTTACGACCTCGCGGATAAATCCGGGGGCAACGCGTCGTGAGCAGATTGCCCGCCGGATTGATGATCTACCGTCTGGTGTCGCGGGCGGCGGCACCGTTCGCCCCCATTCTGCTTGCGCGCAGAGCCAAGCGCGGAAAAGAACATCGTCAACGTCTCTCCGAACGGCGCGGCGAAAGCCGCATTGCGCGACCGGACGGACCACTGATCTGGCTGCACGGCGCAAGCGTGGGAGAGCTTGCCAGCGTCCTGCCGCTGATCGAGCGGATTCGCGCGCGGGGCATCCCCATCCTGGTTACGACCGGCACCGTTACATCGGGCGATCTCGCAGAGCAGCGCCTGCCGCGCGGCGTCGTGCATCAGTTCATTCCGGTCGACGTGCCGCGTTTCGTGGGCCGCTTCCTCGATCATTGGCGGCCCGACCTCGCCTTGTTCGTGGAATCCGACCTCTGGCCGAACATGATCATCGAAGCCTCGAATCGCGGCGTGCCCATGGTCCTGGTCAACGGTCGACTGTCGGAAGATTCGTTCCGACGCTGGCAGCGCCTTCCGAACTCCATCGCGCATCTTTTACAGCGGCTCGATCTCTGCCTGACCGGCACTGCCCCCGATGCGACGCGCTTCGGCGAACTTGGGGCGCCGCAGGTCTTCACGACCGGCAACCTCAAGCTCGACGTGCCCGCACCGCCGGCCGATCCGGCGGCGCTTGCCGCCTTGCGGGATGCCATCGGCAACCGGCCGGTGATCGCTGCCGCCTCGACCCATGCCGGCGAAGAGAACCCCCTCCTTGAAGCCCACATCCGGTTGCGCGCCAATTTTCCCGGACTGCTGACCCTGATCGCCCCGCGTCACCCCGAGCGCGGCGCAGGCATCGTCGCGGGCGCCGCCGCCACGGGCCTGTCTGCGGCGCTGCGCTCGCGCGGGGAATTGCCAAACCGCAATACAGATATCTATGTCGCCGACACTGTCGGCGAGCTCGGCCTCCTTTATCGCGTGGCACCCGCTGTCTTCATCGGCGGCTCGCTCGTCAAGCATGGCGGACAAAATCCGATCGAGGCCGCCAAGCTCGGCTCCGCAATTCTGCACGGCCCCCATGTCTGGAACTTTGCGGAAATTTACGCTGCGCTTGACGACGCGCACGGTGCCGAGCCAATTGCCGGCCCCGACCGCCTTGTCGCGCATCTTGCCGCGTGGCTGAGCGACCCCGACGCCTGCGCACGGGTCGCCGATGCCGGACATACGGTGGTCGAGACGCTTGGCGGCGCGCTCGACCGAACGCTGGCGTCGCTCGACCCCTATCTGATGCAATTGCAGCTTCATCAAAGAGCTCGCCATGCGTGAACCAGCCTTCTGGTGGCGCGGTGCAGGCCCGCAGGCCCAGCTCCTCGCGCCCCTGGGGTTCATCTATGGAATGATCACCGCACGGCGCATGGCGATGGAGGGCGCCCAAGCCGGCTTGCCTGTGCTGTGCGTAGGCAACTTCACGCTCGGCGGGGCCGGCAAGACGCCTGCCGTCATCATGCTCGCAAAGATGCTCGCCGACGGCGGCGGACGCCCGTTTTGCCTGAGCCGCGGTTATGGCGGCACCGAGGCGGGCCCCAAACTGGTCGATGGCCGCTCCGACAGTGCGGCGCAGGTTGGCGACGAGGCTTTGTTGCTTGCGCGCGCGGCGCCGACAGTTGTCGCGCGCGACCGTGTCGGCGGCGCCGAATTTGCCCGCACGCAAGGTGCAAGCGCGGTCATTCTCGATGATGGCCTGCAAAATCCTTCGCTGGCCAAGGATTTCACATTGGCCGTCGTCGATGCACGGCGCGGGATCGGCAATGCGCGCGTGTTCCCGGCGGGGCCCCTGCGCGCGCCACTGGATGCGCAACTCGCACGAACGGATGCAATGCTCGTTGTTGGCGAGGGCAACGCCGCCGATGGCGTCGCCGCGCGGCTGCGTGCGCGGTCTCGTCCGATCTTTCAAGCGCGCCTTGTGCCGGACAAAGCCGCGGTCTCCGCACTCAGGGCGCAAAACGTCCTGGCCTTCGCGGGCATTGGCGATCCGGACAAATTTTTTGCGACCGCCCGTGCGGCCGGAATCGTTGTGTCAAAGCGCCGCACTTTTCCGGACCACCACCGGTACACGCCGCAAGACGCCAGCGAGCTCATCCTGCGCGCGGAGCGTTCGGGACTCACCTTGCTCACCACGGAAAAGGACCGTGCCCGCATGGATGGCGACCCGCGCCTGGCGGCGCTCGCCGCCAGCGTGCAGACGCTGCCGGTCACGATGGTCGTTCAGGAAGCCGGTGAGTTTCGTCGGCTGATAAAGTCCAAACTGCCGCACTAACGCTTATTGCTTTGGCGCGTGCTGCTCCTGGTAACGCTGCAGGACAGCTTCCGGCGTGGCGTAGGCCTCCTGCAATTCGACGCTCCAGTACTTGAGCTCCTCAAGCGGGATCGGCACGCCCGTAACCGCGCACCGCACGAACCCGCCCGGCCGCACCACGCGGAAATCGCCGTCGAGGTACTTCACCTCCGCCTCGCCGTTCATTGGCGCAGATCGATCATAGCGATTGAGCAAAACCGGCCTCCGTCTAAGCCCAGACCATTTCGGCGCAGATCAACATAATCGTTCGGCCGCGCCGGCGAAACCCTTGTTTACGCGCCGAACAGGCTGCCCTGCCCTCCGGAACCCTTGCCCCCTTGCGTGCGTGGCTTGGATTTCGCGGGCAGCGGCGCGGAGCGTTCGCCGTCTGCCGTCGCACCCACGCGACCATCGGAAAATTCGATGTCCAGACGTGTCCCCGACCCAACCGCAGCGGCCGTCCGCAGCGGACGGCCGTCGCCGTCGCGCACCAGCGCAAAGCCGCGTGCGAGCACGCCGCGATAGGAATAAGCGGCCAGCAGTTGTCCGGCGCTGCGCAGGCGCTCGACACGGCGATCGCGAAAAATCCGGAACGCACGGCGCGCACGGTCGCCGAAGGCCGTGGTCTGTTCCTGGCACCGATCGATGCGGTGCGACAGCAGCCGCGGTGACAGGCGCGAAGCAGCGCGCGTCAGTTGCGTGTGGTGGATCTGCGCATTGGCGCGCAGCGCGCGTGGCAAACGCCCAGCGCAAGCATCGAGTCGCTGTCGCGGCACCGCGAGCAGATCGTCGAGTGCCGGCAGCGCGCGCCCGAGCAGGCGCAGCTCTTTCCGGTAACGGTCGACGTTGCGACGCCAGCAGGCGAGCTTGCGGGAGCCGAGATTCGACAGCGCGGTCATCAGCTCGGCGCGCACGGGAACCGCCATTTCAGCGGCGGCCGTCGGCGTCGGCGCGCGCCGGTCAGAGGCAAAATCGATCAGCGTCACATCAGTCTCGTGACCGACAGCCGAGATCAGCGGGATCATGCTCGCCGCCGCCGCGCGCACCACGATCTCTTCGTTGAACGACCAGAGATCCTCGAGCGAGCCGCCGCCGCGCGCGACGATGATCAGGTCGGGCCGCGGCATAGGGCCAGCTTCGGGCATTGCGTTGAAACCATGAATCGCCGCGGCGACCTCGGCTGCCGACGTGTCGCCCTGCACACGGACTGGCCACACCAGGACGCGACGCGGAAATCGGTCTTCGAGCCGGTGGAGAATGTCGCGGATCACCGCACCGGTGGGCGATGTGACCACGCCGATGACCTTGGGCAGGAATGGCAGTAGCTGCTTGCGCGCCTCGTCGAACAGGCCTTCGGCGGCGAGCTTCTTCTTGCGGTCCTCGAGCAGCTTCATCAGCGCGCCGATGCCGGCAGGCTCGAGGCTGTCGATTACGATCTGGTATTTGGACGAGCCGGCAAAGGTCGTGAGCTTGCCGGACACGATGACGTCGAGGCCCTCTTCGGGCCTGACACGCATGCGCCCGAACGCGCCCTTCCAGATCACAGCCTCCAGCACGGCCTTGTCGTCCTTCAGACGGAAATAGACATGGCCGGAGGGCGAGGCGCCTTTGAAACCGGACACCTCGCCGCGCACGCGGACGTAGCCATAGGCGTCCTCGACCGTGCGCCTGAGCGCCGAAGACAACTCGGACACGGTCCATTCCACAACGTTGTTGAGGGCGGGGTCTGCCATTCGGGTCGAATCTCTTGCGAGGGCGAGACACCATGCTACACCAAACGGCGACCATCCTCTAAAGGCCGCCCGCGCGTCCCATGAACATCCTTATTATTGGCTCCGGCGGACGCGAGCATGCGCTGGCCTGGAAGATGGCGGCCAGCCCGCTCACCGACAAGCTCTATTGCGCCCCCGGCAATGCTGGCATCGCGCAAGAGGCCGAATGCGCCCCGCTCGACGTCAGTGACCACACGGCGGTGATCGCCTTTTGCAAGGAGAAGAAAATCGGCCTCGTCGTCGTTGGACCGGAAGTGCCGCTCTGCGCCGGCATCGTCGACGATCTCGAAGGCGCCGGCATCAAGGCATTCGGCCCAACGAAATGGGCCGCGCGACTCGAAGGCTCGAAGGGCTTCACCAAGGACCTCTGCAAGGCGAACAACATTCCGACTGCTGCCTATGAGCGTTTCAAAAGCGTGGGCCCCGCCAAGGCGTATGTGCGCAAGACCGGCGCGCCAATCGTCGTGAAGGCTGACGGGCTCGCTGCCGGCAAGGGTGTCGTCGTTGCGGAAACCGTGCAAGAGGCGGAAGCCGCAATCGACATGATGTTCGGCGGCGGCCTCGGCAGCCCGGCGTGGGAAATCGTCATCGAGGAGTGCCTCGTCGGCGAAGAGGCCTCGTTCTTTGCGCTGTGCGACGGGGAGACCGCGGTCCAGCTTGCGTCCGCGCAGGATCACAAGCGCGTCGGTGACGGCGACAAGGGACCGAATACCGGTGGCATGGGCGCCTACTCGCCGGCGCCGATCATGACCGACGCGATGAACAAGCGCGTGATGGATGAGATCATCAATCCCACTGTGCGCGCATTGGCGCGCGCAGGCGCGCCCTACAAGGGCGTCTTCTTTGCCGGGCTGATGATCACGAAAGACGGTCCAAAACTGATTGAATACAACGTCCGCTTCGGCGATCCGGAATGCCAGGTGTTGATGCTGCGCTTGATGTCAGACCTGGTGCCGGCACTGATAGCCGCGCGTGACGGTCAACTGAAGAATTTCGACCTGCGTTGGTATCCGGACGCGGCTCTCACCGTGGTGATGGCGGCGAAGGGCTACCCCGGGAACTACAGTAAGGGCTCGGTCATCGAAGGCCTGGACGCCGCCGCGCAGGTCGAGGGCGTCGAGATCTTCCACGCCGGCACGAAGGCCGACGGCGGCAAAATCCTCGCCAATGGCGGGCGTGTACTCAATGTCTGCGCGCGCGGCAAGACCGTGCGTGAGGCACAGGTGCGGGCCTATCAAGCCGTCGATCGCATCAAATGGCCCGACGGCTTCTGCCGCCGGGACATCGGCTGGCGCGCGATCGAGCGGGAGAAGTAGACTGGGACAGTTCTCCTTCGTTTTTTGTGCAGAGTAACCATGCCCGATCTCGCCGATCTTTTTCCCGGTTTTGCTTCGCAGTGGATCGACACGTCGGTCGGGAAGATCTTCGCGCGCACCGGCGGCAGCGGGCCGCCTCTGCTGCTTCTTCACGGCTACACCCAAACCAATGTGATGTGGCACCGCGTGGCGCCGCAGCTCGCGCGGCGCTGGTCATTGGTGATCCCGGACCTGCCGGGCTACGGCTGGTCGGACGTGCCGCGTGCCGACGATAGCCACGCACCCTACGACAAGCGGTCGATGGCGAAGGTCATGATCGAGGCGATGGAAAAGCTCGGCCATGCGCGCTTCCGGCTAGCCGGCCACGACCGCGGCGGCCGCGTCGCCTACCGCATCGCGCTCGATCATCCGGGGCGGGTCGAACGGATGGCGACGCTCGATATCGTGCCAACCTATGACATGTGGAAGGGCATGGATCGCAACATGGCGATGAAGGTGTGGCACTGGCCGTTCCTCGCGCAGCCGGATCCGCTGCCCGAAATGCTGATCGCGAAGGCACCGGTCGAGTATCTCGAATGGAAAATGGCGAGCTGGACCAAGACCAAGAACCTGTCGGCTTTCGATCCGCGCGCGCTGGATCATTACCGGGCGGCCTTTTCGGACCCGCTGCGCATCCACGCACATTGCGAGGACTATCGCGCGGGGCGCTACGCCGATTTCACCAATGACGAAGCGGACCGCAAGGCCGGCAAGACAATTGACTGCCCCTTGCTCGCGCTCTGGGGTGGCGTCGGCATTGCCAGTGAGACCGGCGGACCGCTCGAGATCTGGAAAAAATGGACGCCGGGGGCGACCGGCAAGCCGATTGACTCCGGTCACTTCCTCACCGAGGAAAATCCGGATGCGACGGCTGCGGCGATGCTCGAGTTTCTTGCCGCATGACTCAGGAGTGATGAATGCATCCAACGATGCGGCTGTATGAAGATGTGCTGTCCAGCGCCGAGAACGTCGAGTTCCGGCTGCCGCCGTTGCCGCGGTTCATTTTTATCGTGCATGGCTCAGCCAAGATTGCCGGCGCGACACTGAACGAAGGCGAAGCCTGGCAGGGAGAAGCGGTCATCACGGTCAAGCCGGGCTCCGGCGGTGTTACCTGCTGGCGCTGGGAGCTCGCACGCGGCGACCAGGGCAGCACGACCGCCAACGCGCCCGGCATGACCACGCATGAAAAACTGACCGCGTATCTCGAGACGATGCCGAAAGGCGAATTGTTGATGCGCGGCGACAGCGTTGCCTTTCCGCCCGGCGGCTGCGCCTATCAGCATCGCCATCAGGGGCCGGGAATCCGCTGCCTGATCGAGGGTGGCATCCGCATCGACACGCACGGCCGCTCGACATCGCTCGGTCCCGGCGGCGCCTGGTATGAATCCGGGCCTGACGCCGTGTTCGCGCAGGCGTCGTCCGACAAGCCTAGCCGTTTCATCCGCGTGATGATCCTGCCGCGCGAGCTCGTGGGCAAAAGCTCGATCCAGTACGTCAACGAGGAGGACAAGGCCAAGCCGAAATCCCAGCAATACAAAATCTACGCCGACGCACCGATTTCGTTCGGGGCGAGGAAGTAACGGTGTAGAGCGATGGCGACGGTCGACCGCCAGCAGGTGTTTTCCGGCACCAAGGATGTGGCGGCTGCGCTGCGGATCGATGTCGCAAGCCTCGAACGCTATCTCGCCCCGAATGTTGCAGGCTTCGGGGGACCGCTGACGGTCCGGCAATTCAAGGGCGGGCAATCGAACCCAACATACCTGCTGGAAACACCGCAACGGCGTTACGTGCTGCGCCGCAAGCCACCCGGCAAACTGCTCCCCTCCGCCCATGCAGTCGATCGCGAATACCGCGTCATACACGCGCTGCACGCGCAGGGCTTCCCGGTCGCGGAGCCGCTGGTTTATTGCGCCGACGATAGCGTGGCCGGAACGCCGTTCTACGTCATGGACTTTGTCGATGGCCGCGTGTTCTGGGAGCCGCAAATGCCCGGGATCGACCCCGCCGAGCGCGCCGCCGTCTATGACTCGATGAATGCGACGGTCGCGATGCTTCACGGCTTTGACCCCGCGAAGGTCGGCCTGGGTGATTTCGGCAAAGGCGAAAATTACGTCGCGCGGCAGGTCGAGCGCTGGTCGAAGCAATACCGCGCATCCGAAACGGAAAGGATCGACGCCATGGAGCGCCTGATCGATTGGCTGCCGAAGCACATTCCGGCGGGCGGGCCAGTGCGACTCGTGCATGGCGACTATCGGCTCGACAATCTGATCGTCGCGCGCGGGAAGCCGAAGGTCATTGCCGTGCTCGACTGGGAACTGTCGACGCTTGGCGATCCGCTTGCTGATTTCAGCTATCACCTGATGACGTGGCACATGCCCCACTCCGAAAGCGCGGCGGGAACGGCGACACTTGCCGGACACGATCTCAAGTCGCTCGGCATTCCAACGATGAACGATTACGTCGACACCTACGTCGCGCGCACGGGACTGGACCCGCGCCCTCACCTGCCCGTTTATCTCGCCTATAATTTCTTCCGAATCGCCGCCATTCTTCAGGGCATCATCGGCCGTGTGCGCGACGGCACCGCGACCAGCGAATTTGCGCCCGGCAAGGCCGAGATGATCCAGCCTTTGGCGGATAAAGCCTGGAATTTCGCGCTCCAGGCCTGAACAGCACCGGCACGGTCAATAAAACCTTTCGCGGCAACGTCGGATTTGGCGCTGGCCGGACGGACATCGTTGAGAGCTGCGGGCTTATTTTCCCGCCGGAATTGGAAGTAGCATTCATGTCGGGCAGCACCATAGGCATTCAGCTCATCATGCCGAAGACCGGAACATCACCGAAGGCAACGCCGGAGCAGCAGGCCAGCGAGCGCGAGGCCGCCACCCAGCCGGTCGTGAAGGCGCCACCACCTCCCGGCATGGGCAAGATCGTCGACAAGGTCGCGTAGCCGGCAATCCAGCTTCGAAAATTTATCGCCGCGCCTGGAAGAACTCTTTCAGCAGCGATGCGCATTCGCTTTCGCTAATGTCGCCGTAGATCTCGGGGCGATGATGACACGTCGCCGCCGCGAAAAACCGCACGCCGTGCTCGACCGCGCCGCCTTTGGGATCGGCCGCGCCGAAGTAGAGCCGGCGGATGCGCGCGAAAGATATTGCCGCCGCGCACATGGTGCACGGCTCCAGCGTTACATAGAGATCGCAGTCGGTGAGCCGCTCGCTACCGAGCGCGGTAGCCGCCGCACGAATGGCGATGAGTTCGGCATGCGCAGTCGGATCACGGTCGGCAAGCGTGCGGTTGCCGGCACGGGCGATCACCTTGCTGTCGCGCACGATGACGCAGCCGACCGGCACCTCACCGCACGCGCCGGCGGCGCGGGCTTCCTCCAAAGCGACCGACATGAACGAAGGCGATGCCATGCACTGTCACGGCCAGGCTTGTACCGGCCACCAATTTGATGCCGCTCCGTGTATAAAGACGTGGATGCCCGGCACAAGCCAGGGCGTAATGAAGTCCGCGAATGGCCGAAAAGACTGACATGCCCGGCGAGCGCATCGCCAAGGTGATCGCCCGCGTCGGCCTCACCTCCCGCCGCGAGGCCGAAGCCTGGATCGCGGCCGGGCGGGTGGCGGTCAACGGCGCGGTGATTTCCTCACCGGCGCTCAACGTCTCCGCTGCGGACCAAATCGAGGTCGACGGCGCGCCGTTACGGGCGCGCGAGCGTACGCG